>Ga0209142_1000085_pt1 | contig 85574 bp, 82 predicted proteins | sample SaaInlV_120m_DNA_FD_184678 | JGI IMG/M metagenome (GOLD analysis project Ga0209142, IMG submission 184678) | Marine microbial communities from expanding oxygen minimum zones in the Saanich Inlet - Saanich Inlet SI074_LV_200m_DNA (SPAdes) (version 2) | ecosystem: Environmental > Aquatic > Marine... | reverse complement strand
AAAGCTGTTTTCTCACCCTGGCCAGATAAACTCAAAAAGTCGACTCAATTATTGTGCTGGGATATGAAAATTTGAATACGAAAAATCACACAGGCCAGGAAAAATAGCTATTTATGGTCGGTAACTAATTAGGTTAATTTTATGAACACTGCATTTTTATTGATTTTGCTCACAACCAATGGAAACGGTTTGCCTGCTGTTTCTTTCGTGAATACAGAATCTAAAGCTCTGTGCAAAGGCAAGCAAAATATGATTACAGCTATTTTCAAGGCTGGAAATATAATCATTGATCAAAGCCACTGTATCCCGAGTAAGTTTCGTTTTAGTAAATACAGCCATAACCCATCCTCCAGTGCATCAAGATATTTCTGGTTTTTGGATCTGTCAGCGGGATCAGAAAAGCTGATTTCTATGCCTGATATGTCTAGCTGTCATCAACATGTCAAAAGGATAGAAAAGGACGATCAAACTGCCATTTGCGCAGTAACGGATCAAAGCCAGGTAAACTGAAGTATGTTTCGAAGACTCTAAACAGTTATCGAGTTAAGAGTATTTAAGTTTCGACTTTCCATGCAGTGGTCAAATGGATAAACTCCCTAATCTTTTAAATATGAGTGAATTACTCATTGAGGAATTTTTATGTTAAACCAGTTTTATCGAAAAATAACCAACACAATTAGCCAGTGGCTTGAGATGCTTCAGACAATCGGCCAGCCTGCACCGGTTCCTGTCAAGGTATTGTCCCGCAGAGCCCAGATTCAGCGTGAATTAGAGATTCGGCAATATCGAAAACAGTCACAAAAATTTATTCGATAATTTAAGTAAAGTTCACAGGAAAAATATATATGTTTTTAAGAATTATTGGTCTCATGTTACTGGCTTTAACTTTGTCAGCCTGCAGTGAACCACCTTATAATAATCTGGACAATGCTCAGCTTGCGTCCATGCTCCAACAAAAAAATGTTCCTATTTATGATATTCGTCGAGTTGATGAATGGCGCCAAACGGGAGTTATAAAAGGTAGTAAGTTGCTAACATTTGTCGATGGAGGCGGTCGGGTAAAACCACGTTTTCTAGAGAAGTTTACGGCTAAGGTAGGTCAAAATGATCCAGTAATCTTAATTTGTCGTACCGGTAATCGCACTGACGCACTGGCTCGTCACCTGGTGGAACAAATGGGCTACACTCAAGTCTATAATGTACGAAATGGTATTAGCCGATGGATCGGTGATAACCAGCCAGTAACGCGAATATAATTTTTTTGAATTAACTGTAGATATTCTGTATGGATAATACGCCTGATACAACTGCCCAGAAAACAGCAGAACATAAACCACGCCCATTGATTGATCTGTTGATCGGAATTGTGATTCCTTCGGTCATTCTAATGAAGTTTAGTGGAGAGGGTGATTTAGGCGCGAGTGGAGCGCTGATTGTCGCTTTATCATTTCCTTTGGGCTGGGGTTTGTTTGAACTGATTAAATATAGAAAATTCAATTTTGTCGCATTGCTCGGTTTAATTAGCGTATTGCTAACCGGTGGCATCGGACTATTACAACTGGACACACAATGGCTGGCAGTAAAGGAAGCAGCCATTCCTGCAATTATCGGAATTGGTGTACTGGTTTCGACCCAGACGCGCTATCCATTAATAAAAACCATGCTGTATAACCCGAAGATTATGGATGTTGAAAAAATCGGATTAAAACTCGATGAGCTTGGTCATGCCATGCTATTTGAAACCCGGTTATTGAAGGCAACCTATTGGCTTGGCAGTACCTTTTTCTTTTCTGCAGTGATGAATTACATACTCGCTAAATGGATAGTGACTAGTCCGTCTGGTAGCGCAGCTTTCAATGAAGAACTGGGGGAAATGACTTTGTTGAGCTATCCCATGATAGCAATTCCATCAATGGTAATGATGATGGCTATTTTTTATTACTTGTGGCGAACTATTCACGGATTAACAGGGTTCACTCTGGAAGAAATTCTGCATATGCCGGATAAGTAGATCAATAAAACAGTTTGAAATATAGCTGTTGATCAACTTTTAATACTTATAGAACACCCAGATTATCTACAAACACACTGTTAAATATTAATTTAAATTAATGAGTAGTGTTTTATTGGCTTATATCAATTGATGCTTTTAGCTCTTTTGATGTAAATCATATCCACTCAATATTTCAGGGTACAGGCTAGTTTCTTTGTGATGAGAAATCATGATGAGGATAGTTATGCCAGAGTCCAGCCCTGATCGATGGTTAGTAATTACTTTGTTGATTTTATCAGCAGGGTTATTAGGTAACTCCGCTGTTGCAGAAAACAAACATGATTACTCGGCTGAGTTGGGTATTGGCGAATACAGCGATATTGGCAATAAAGGAGAACGTGATACGCCTGTAACCACTTTAAGTGGGTGCATGGATACCTCCTCCACGGATCATTCAATCCTCAAGGAACTGAAAGGCCCATTCAACAGCGGCCCTGAAGTGACCAAAGCTTGCCTGGGTTGTCATAATAAGGCAGGGCATCAATTCAAGAAAAACAAGCACTGGACCTGGAGTTATACCCACCCCAAAACAGGTCAAAAACTGGGCAAAAATGTTCTGATTAATAACTTCTGTACCAATGCACGGGGCAATGAAGGAATGTGTGCTCAATGTCATGCGGGTTATGGCATGACAGATACAGAGTATGATTATGACAATACTGAAAATATGGATTGCCTGATTTGCCATGAATCGACAGGAAAATACTACAAAACACCAACCACTGAGGGCAACAAATCCTGCTCAATAATGTTCGAAGGTAAGAAACCAATTGACTGGGTTAAATCTGCCCAGAGCGTCAACTTACCTGCACGTAGTAATTGCGGAAGCTGCCACTTTTTTGGGGGCGGTGGTGATAACGTCAAACATGGCGATCTCTCATCCGTTTTATTTCATCCATCCCGTGAAGTCGATGTACACATGTCGGAACAGGGCGAAAATTATTCTTGTGTTATTTGTCATGTGGGCGAGGCTCATGAATGGGCTGGTAGCAGATATGACATGAAGGCTACCGATAAACAGGGTACTGGCAAACCCGGTGCTCCTCGCAACACGGCAACCTGTGAAAGTTGCCATGATCATGAACCTCATCCGATAACCTTAACCGGTATCAAACTGAATGATCACACGGATCGCATCGCATGTGAAACCTGTCATATTGCCGAATTTGCACGCGGCGGTGTAGCGACTAAAGTTGACTGGGACTGGCGCACAGCTGGAAAGCTTAAGGATGGTGAAGGCTTTAAACTGGAAGGTTACACCCAGGGAGATGGTAAACACCGCTATACCTATAAATCCATCAAGGGTGATTTTAAGTATGATGAAAATGTAATTCCCACTTATCGATGGTTTAATGGAGTCTCAACTTTTACCACCATCGATACAAAATTCGATCCATCCAAACCGGTCGATATTAATCATCTTGAGGGTTCATCTGATGACCCTGAATCCCGCATCTGGCCGTTTAAAGTTATGCATACCGTGCAACCCTATGACAAGGTTAATAATACGCTGGTTTACATGCACCTCTGGGGCAATGATTTTAATTCATTCTGGGGTAATTATGACTTTGGCCGGGCCATCGAGGCGGGCATGGAAAAGAATAATATTCCTTACAGTGAGAGTATGGGTTTATTGATACTTATTCTTACTGGCCGATTAATCACATGGTTAGCCCAAAGGAAGATGCACTGACTTGTCAGCAATGCCACATGAAAGAAGGACGTATGAAGGATGTGGACGGTGTTTACATACCGGGTCGTGACAGCAATGTCTGGCTGGAACGAATCGGAATATTTGCAGTTTTGGCCACACTGTTGGGTGTATTAGGGCATGGTCTGATCAGGGTAGTGATGTCTGCGCGGAGGAAGCACTAATGGCTACACGTATGGTAAAAGTTTTTAATGGTTTTGAGCGTTTCTGGCACTGGACTCAAGTAATACTGGTTTTTCTACTGGTATTCAGTGGATTCGGCATCCATGGCTACCACCAGCTGGCCAGTTTCGATCAAATGGTTTTTATACATGTCATAGCAGCTATCGGGTTGATGGTGTTATGGGTGTTTGCTATTTTCTGGCATTTGACCACGGGTTCATGGCGACATTATGTACCGACAACAAATGGCCTGTTTAAAGTCATCCGGTACTATGCATTTGATATTTTCAAAGGTAAAGATCACCCCTACAGAAAACATTACTGGCGCAAGCATAATCCGTTACAAGCTTTGACCTATCTCGGGGTGAAACTATTCCTATTTCCCGCCATCTGGTTTTCCGGCCTGGTCTATCTGTTTTATGGTTTATGGTCACAGGGGCCAGCGACAAGTCAGGCGCTGGAAGTGGTCGCTTTAATTCATGTAGCGGCAGCATTTGGTATAGTGGTTTTTATCATTGCACATTTATATCTACTGACCACAGGGCATTCATTGGTGGACCACGTGAAACCAATGATTACCGGCTTTGATGAAGTAGAGCTTAGTGAAGCAGAAGAAGCCTATCTGAAGGAAAATGAACCTGGTAAAATTAAAGATTAAAAGAGACCTGTCGGAAATTGAAATTTTAAAGTGCTTTTTATATAAAAGAGGTGCTGTGATTTTGTTAGTAATTACGCCTTCCTGGTTCCATTCGTTGAGAGTGAATCCAAACTTTTTCTAAAAACAGTCATTCCAAGCAGGAAGGCCGTAAAAAGTATCTTGAGGTGAAGAACCATGACTAGCAAACTAAATCAGGAAGAGAAAGAGATTCTAAAATCATACGATGCTGATGAATGGGTTTCAGTTTCAAAGCCTGCTGATATGGCACGATATAAATTAACCGCTAAAAATACGTTAAAAAAGATAAGCGTGTAAATATTCGCATGTCAGAAATGGATCTTGAGCTGTTACAAGAACGTGCGCTTATTGAAGGTTTACCTTATCAAACACTTATGTCGAGCGTGCTGCATAAATATGTTACTGGCCGTCTAACAGATAAAAACTGATACCAATTCAAATGCACTCTGATTGCAAAAAGTGGCGCGCCATTTTTCTTTTCCGATGATTTTGGTCATTAGCAAAAATAATCTCATCAAAATTCAGAATTAACAATTAGGTATAAGAGCAATGTTTCACAGGTTGTGGCAATCGGGAATGATTAGTTTAGCTCAATTAAAAAAGACTCACCCGATTTATGCAGGGCAGTAGAGCTACGTCCTTCCTTTCAGCCAAATATGTTGCAGGAGCTAATCCTTTTTATATGCCTTTTGGTTCAGATTGGTGGCCTTATACCGTTAGAAGAATAGGAGAAAATCCCAGTAATGGTTTATTGTTAGCACGCTCGTTATTTAGTTGAGCTGTTAACAGCTTGCTTCACCAGACTCAGAGAAAAATGGATTACTTACTATTACATGAATATAAAACAGAACCATGTTCTGTTTTAGCCCTGTAGTGCCTCGTTCTGACGTTTGATATTGATCAGGTTTATAATTCTTTCAACCAGTACTTCTTCAGAAATAGGCTTGGTAATGAAATCATTCGTGCCTGCACCAAATATGCCGGTAAAGTCTGTCTTTTCATTTTCTTCAGGTTCTACGGTCATGAGTAAAATCGGCAAGGTCTGATAATCAAAATCTAATTCTCTTCTAACACTTTGAATTAATTCGAAGCCGCTCATATCCATATTAAGAGTTAAGTCAGTAATTAAAACGTCATAACTGCAACTCTTGTTTTCATCATAATCTCTGCGTAATTCATTCAAAGCCATTTCACCGGTTTTCACATGCAGAAAGTTAAAGTTATTTTTTTCCAGTATAGAGCTTGTAATGGCTGCTGATGTGGCACTTTGGTCTACATACAGAATTTTGGCCGCGATAGTGTTATCTTTACCAAGAAAATTACAGATAAAATCGACCAGTGCTTTGTGTCCTTCGGCTTTGTCGAAGTAGGCGGTAATGGCACTAGCGGTAGAGTCTTCATCGGTATTAATGATGTGAGTATGGGTATCCCCGGATACAACAAAGATGGGGGTATCGACATTTTTCTGTTGTTTGCGAATTTCAGTGATCATCTCCTGACCACCCATATCGGGCAGGGATAATCCTGTGGTGATGATTTCAAAGTTAAACCGTTTGGTAGCAGTAAGTGCCTCTTTAGCTGTGCCACAGGCAATAATGTCTATATCTGGAAGGTTTGTAAGTAACTCTTTAAAAAGAATGGTTCGAGCAGAGTCGGAAGAATCAATTATAAGCAGACGTTTTTTAAAAAGCATTTTTTCTGAGTTCCGTTTAAGTGGGTTCAATATCGTTTAAATGACGGGCTACTGCCAGCCATGAACCTGCCAGACCGAGTAAGGTGCTGGCACTAATAATAATAATGAAATCAATAAAGCTGAAGGTGATTAAATGGTATTGAGACTGGTATAGCAAGTTCAGGGTAGAAATTGGGCCAGACAGTGCTATTAAACTCAGCTCAACGATTAGCCAGGATAATAATCCGCCAAACAGGCCGTACCAAACTCCACTGTATAAAAACGGGCGTCTGATAAAGGCATTGGTAGCGCCGATTAATTTAGTCACGATGATTTCCTGATACCGGCTTTGAATATCGAGTCGAATGGTATTGCCAATAATGAGTAATACAGCAAAGCTGAATAACAGGCTGATGATGATGACGGTGCGTTTGGCGATTTCAATAATGGTAAATAGTTTTTCCAGCCATTCGGTATCCAGTTTGGCGATATCTACCTGTGGAAGTGATTCGAGCTTGGACAGAAGAGTTTTTAAAATAAGAGTATCGGTACCAGCAGGAGGCTGGACAATAATGGCATGTGGCAAAGGATTGCTTTCCAGGTGATCCAGACTTTTGCCAAACCCTGACGTATTTTTGAAATCCTTTAATGCCTGTTTTCTAGATATAAAAATGGTGCTGGCTATATCCGGACGATTTTTTAGTTCGGAATTAAACTTTTGTGCATTTGCGGTGTTTAAGTCCATGTCCAAATACAGGGTGATTTGAGTGCTGGATCTTAAGTCTCCTGAAATGCTTTGAATATTTTTCAATAACAGATAAAACCCGCTCGGCAAGGTCAGGGTGATGCCGATAACCGCAATGGTCATGAGTGTTGATGATGGGCTGCGATAAATTTTTCCTAAACTGAAAACCAGTGATTGAAAATGGTGTAGTAACCAGGAAGATATTTTATGGAAAATATTAGGCCTGTGCTGATGTATGTTGTCACTCATGCAAACTCTCCAGGTCGTTATGAATGATTTTTCCCTTATTCAGCGTAACAACCGGCTTTTGCAGTTCTTCAATCAGGTTAAGGTCATGGCTGGCGACTAAAACACTGACACCAACCTGGTGAAAATCGATAAAAATTTGCATGATTTCACGAGAAAGAACCGGGTCCAGATTTCCGGTAGGTTCATCAGCCAGTAATAACATTGGTTTGTGAACTACGGCTCGGGCAATACCAACTCGTTGCTGTTCACCCCCTGAAAGCGTGATCGGCATGGATTTTTCCTTGTGTAATAAACCAACTTTATCCAGAGCTGCTCGAGTTCGTTTGGCAATTTCGTGACGCGCATAACCCTGAATGATTAAAGGCATGGCTACGTTATCAAACACAGGGCGATCAAATAATAATTGATGATCCTGAAAGATGATGCCTATATTGCGGCGAATATAGGGTATTCGAGTAATTGGCAGTGTATTGAGATTGATCTGATTGAGGATGGCCTGGCCGCGTGTGGGCTTTTCAATCAGTGATATGATTTTTAACAGGGTACTTTTGCCGGCTCCGGAATGACCTGTTAAAAATGCCATTTCACCGGCTTCTAAATTCAATGTCACATTGGATAACGCTTCATGACCACCCGGGTAGCGCTTGGTTATATTGTGAAAATGAATCATCGGCGATGCTTAAGCAATATCAATTTAAAGTTGAATGTTATTTTATAAGGTTATTAATAGACGAATTTTTAAATTATTCAGCAACAATTTTATAAAAAGTATGAAGATCCAGATAGCAGGTATATTTATTATTTTTTTATCTTAATAGTAAGCTGGCAGGAAATATATTAATAAATTGACCTGCCATGCTAATTTAATCCTTAAATGGATAAAAGTTAATGTTGGTTAAACTTCATTAGTCTCTTTCTAACAATGCCTTGATAAATTCTTCTGAGTTAAAAACACGTAAGTCCTGTGCTGTTTCTCCAACACCTATGTAGCGAATAGGTATTTTCATTTGCTGTGCAAGACTAAATACGATCCCGCCTTTTGCGGTTCCATCCAGTTTGGTCAAGGTGATGCCGGTGACATTTAATTTCTCATTAAAGCTTTTGGCCTGTGCCAATGCATTTTGACCGGTTCCCGAATCAAGCACCAGCATGGTTTCGTGAGGTGCCTCGGGGTCGAGTTTGGCCATAACCCGTTTAATTTTTTCCAGCTCATTCATCAGGTTGCTCTGAGTGTGCAGGCGACCTGCAGTATCGGCTATTAAAATATCGATATTTCGCGATTGAGCTGACTGTAAAGCATCGTAAATAACGGATGCTGCATCAGCACCATTACCCTGACTGATGACTGGTACATCGAGTCGTTCACCCCAGGATTGCAATTGCTCTACGGCGGCGGCACGGAATGTATCACCTGCAGCCAGCATTACGCTGAGCCCCTGTTCCTTGAATTGCTGAGTTAGTTTACCGATAGTGGTGGTTTTTCCTGCGCCATTTATGCCTGTCATGAGAATGACGAATGGCTTTTTCTGGGTATCTATTTGCAGGGGTTTATTAGTAACCGATAAAATTTCCTGCATGGCCGATTCTAATGATAAAAATACACTCTCATTATCCTTAAGCTGATTTCTTTTCAGGTCATCAGTTAATTTGGCTGTGATTTTCTGGGTAGCTTCTATACCCACATCAGCCATAAGTAACTGATCTTCAAGCTGTTCCAGTAACTCTTCATCAATTTCTTTCTTGCCCAGAAAGATATCGCTGATGCCACTGGTGAAGTTAGCTCTGGTTTTTGATAGCTTGCTTTTCAGGCTGGCGAATAACCCAGGTTTTTTTATTGGGTCTTTCTCAGTTTTAGTATTGGTTTTTTTGAAACCGAACATAGATTACAGTGTCATAACGAGGACGGAGGCAGTATGCTAACAGAAACTATGCATAACTGTTAATGTTGAAATGATGAAGTTTTGCAAAATTAAATAATGATAACTGGATAAAACAAAATGATAAAAAACCTGTTTCTTTTTTTAACCCTTTTTACAGTTTTACCTCTACAGGCAAATACCGTTGAAAGCATACTTGAAAATGGTATGAAAATTATCGTACGTGAAGATCATCGTGCGCCAGTGGTTGCTTCTCAGGTCTGGTACCGCATTGGTTCAACCTATGAATATGATGGCATCACCGGGGTTTCCCATGTGCTGGAACACATGATGTTCAAGGGAACCAAAAAACTGAAGCCGGGTGATTTTTCAGAAATAATAGCGGCTAATGGTGGCAGTGATAATGCTTTTACCTCGCATGATTTCACCGGGTACCACCAGCGCATAGCCAGTGACCGTCTGGAAATTTGCCTGGAATTGGAAGCAGATCGTATGCGCAATGTTATTTTTCTACAGGAAGAGTTCAATAAAGAACTTGCCGTCGTTCAGGAAGAGCGTCGCTGGAGAGTCGATAATAAACCTAAGTCAAAACTGTTTGAGCAATTTTATGCGACTGCTTTTCTGAGTAGCCCCAAACGTATCCCCGTTATTGGCTGGATGGGTGATCTTGAAAGTCTTGAAATGAAAGATGCAGCTGACTGGTATCAACAATGGTATGCGCCGAATAATGCCACGCTTGTAGTCGTAGGTGATGTGGATAGTAATGAAGTGATTAAACTGGCGAAAAAATATTTTGCTAAATTGAAACCTTCCGATATTAAACCTCCAAAACTAAGACCTGAAATAGCTCAAACGGGTGAAAGACGTATTAAGTTGTATGGTCAAACAGCGAGCCCCTACATGATTATGGGTTACAAAACTCCGGTTTTAGTAGGCAATAAAGATAAAGTGAAAGATATCTATGCACTGGATGTGATGAGTGCGATTCTGGATGGTGGCAGCAGTGCACGAATAGCTAAAAACATGCTACGAGGAACAGAAATTGCAGCCGATGCCGGCACTTCTTATGATCCCTTTGACCGGTTGTCCGGGTTATTTTTATTTGCAGGAACTCCCAGTGAAGGCGTGAAACCAGAGCAGCTGGAACAGGCTTTTAAATCTGAAATAAAAGATTTACAGGATACTCCCGTGACCAGTAAGGAACTTGAGCGGGTGAAAGCACAGGTAATAGCCAGCAAGGTGTTTGAACGCGATTCCATGTTTTACACCGGTATGCAAATTGGCATGCTGGATAGTGTCGGCCTGGACTGGAGAATTCTTGATACCTATGTTGATGATATTCGTAGTATTACTGCCGAAGATGTGCAAAGAGTGGCAAAGGAATATTTTGATTCCAGCCAGTTAACTGTCGCCACTTTATGGCCTGAGCAGGAAAGCAAATGATGAATATGAAGAAATGGGTTCTGGCTTTAACCAGTAGTGTCGTTTTGTTGTCTCAATCTGCTTTTGCGCTGGATATACAAACCTGGAAAACATCAAATGGAGTCGAAGTTCTGTTTGTTGAAAGCCATGATCTGCCGATGATTGATGTACGCCTGGCTTTTAAAGCGGGTAGTTCACGTGATGGTGATCTATATGGGATTTCCAGGCTGGTGAATGCTCTGATTGTCGAAGGAACGGGAGATTACTCATCTGAAGATGTTGCGGAAAACTTTGAATCGGTAGGGGCTGAACTAGGCCATGATTCTTTACGTGATATGGCATTTGTCAGTTTGCGCAGTCTTTCTGATAAACAGGCATGGGAAAAGGTTGTTGATTTATTTGCCAGGGTCTCGGCATTGCCTTCATTTCCACTGGATGCTATCGAACGTGATCGTAAATCGATGTTGATCAGTTTGGCAAACCGTGAAAAAGAGATTGGTGATGTTGCTGAGGATACATTTTATAAAAATTTATATAAAAACCATGTGTATAAAGTCGGACGAGCTGGCACTAAGCAAACCATGCAAGCGATAACTCAAAAGAACTTATCAGATTTTCATTCGAAGTATTATGTCGCTAATAATGCCACTCTGGCACTCATGGGAGATTTAACCCTCGATCAAGCTAAACAGTATGCTGAACAGATAACTCAGTATTTAAAAGCAGGGCAGAAAGCGTCACCTATTGAAGCGGTTAAAATGGCCGAGCAGGGTGGCACCATCAAGGTTCCCTTTAAAACCTCTCAAACTCATATTATTCAGGGTTTACCAGTGATGAAACGTGGTGATGATGATTATTATGCGTTGTATCTGGGTAACCACATTTTGGGTGGCAGTGGTTTTAGTTCACGCCTAATGCAGGAAATTCGTGAAAACCGTGGTCTGAGTTACAGTGTTTATAGTTACTTTTTACCGATGGAAAGTAATGGCCCCTTTCAAATGGCATTACAAACTAAAAACCATCAGGTTGATGAAGCCTCACAATTATTAAACCAGATGCTGGTAGATTTTATTAAAGATGGCCCAACAGATGCTGAGATAGATCATTCCAAAAAGAATATTACCGGAAGCTTTCCGCTAAAGATTGATAGCAATAATAAAATTGTTGAATACCTTTCTTTGATAGGGTTTTATGACCTGCCACTTGATTACCTTGATAGTTTTAATGCAAATATTCTGAAAGTTACATCGGAGGATATAAAAGATGCATTTTCCCGCAGGGTTAAGCCGGAACAGTTAATTCGCGTTATTGTTGGTGAAGCGTCATAGCCGGAAAAGCAAAAAAGAAGCGCAAATCCCAGATACGCATTATTGCCGGCTTATGGCGAGGTAGCCGGCTTGATGTGCTGGATAAAGAAGGTTTGCGCCCAACTCCAGATCGGGTCAGAGAAACTCTTTTTAACTGGTTGAATATGGATGTGCCAGGCGCCAGGGTACTGGATTGTTTTGCCGGGGCGGGTGGTCTGGGGCTTGAGGCTGCTTCCCGTGAAGCAAAGCAGGTGACCATGGTTGATAATGATCGGGTAATAACCAGCAACTTACTAGGGTTATGTGAGCGATTAGAAGCGGATAATACTCGAGTCGTGACGGCTGATGTATTGGCATTTCTGAAAACATCAAATGAAAGCTATGACCTGGTTTTCATTGATCCACCTTACGATCTGCCAGAATTACGCTCTGAAGTACTCGCTGAATTGATTGACCGAAAAATGTTAAATGCCGGTGCTTTGATCTTTATTGAGTGGCCGGTAGAGCAGGAAATGCAGCTAAATCATGCTGACTTGATCTGGGTTAAACAAAAAACTGCCGGGCGAGTAAGTTATGCTATAGCGCAATGGGGCCGAACTGGTTAAAATCCCTGAACTTTAATTTCGTTGAAAAGCATTGAGTTTAAATTCGATAGCCATTTATCCAGGAACATTTGATCCGGTGACCTGTGGTCATACCGATGTGTGTCGGCGAGCGATGAAGATGTTTGATCATGTGGTTATAGGTGTGGCCGATAATCCTCAGAAAAAACCATTTTTCACTCTGGATGAACGCATTGAAATGCTCAACATTGTATTTCAGGGAGAGAAGAGCATATCGGTTAAACCATTTTCCGGTTTGTTAATCGATTTTGCACGCGAATGTGATTCACAAATTATTATTCGTGGCTTACGCGCTATTTCGGATTTTGAATTTGAAGTACAACTTGCGGGCATGAATAGATCGTTGGCACCGGAAGTTGAAACCGTATTTTTAACGGCAGCAGAACAATTTGCTTTCGTTTCATCCAGTCTGGTGCGTGAAATTGCGCGTTTGAATGGTGATGTTTCCGGGTTTATTCATCCGGAAGTACATAAACGATTAACTGAAAAGCTGGCAGCTATATAATTTTAGCTACAGTATTGAATTAGAATTTTTTATTGAGAACGTAACAGGAGTAAACCATGGCCTTGATAATCACTGATGAGTGTATTAACTGTGATGTCTGTGAACCAGAATGCCCGAATGAAGCAATTGAAGCGGGTGACGAAATTTATATTATTGATCCCGACTTATGTACTGAGTGTGTAGGGCATTATGAAACTTCACAATGTGTGGAAGTTTGTCCTGTAGATTGTATTCCCAAGGACCCTGAACATGAAGAAACTCAGGATGAGTTGATGGAAAAATACCACCGTTTGACGGGTGAGTAAGTCACCACTAGCGTCCATGGATGGATGCCAATATGAGTTATGAATATCCAGGTTCTATACTTCATAAGGATTAATCAAATAAAAATTTCTTGAAACCCTCATTACTTTTAAAATTATGAATTATCTCAGTATTGCTGTTCTTTATGGGGTAGCGATATGTACTTTATATGAGGAGTAATCAATGGTAACAACAAAGTGTTTCAAAATATCATAACCTAGTAACCCTTTGGTTGGCTTCCCTGTTTTGATACCAGCAGATCCTGAAATTCTACGACCGATATTTGTTCTCTCGCCTTCAGCGTTAATAATGACAGGGATATGACCAAGTTCATAGGGTCCTATTGTCAGTGATGATAAATTAAAAGATTCAGTCTTTATTGTTTTATTAACCCCTTTAATATATGACTTATCAAGTTCTGTATCATCGCTAATCCACTTTTTATTCAATGCATACCGTCGATTCATAAATAACCCCGCGCTATTGCCGGTATCCAGAGTCAGCCAAACTTTTTGATTGTTTATCTTAACTTCTATAGCGGGTAATAAAGTATTTCGTTGGCGTTTAACATTTACGTTCTTAAACTTATCCAAATCAATAGATTTTTTTGGTAAAAGTTGTATTCGGCTATTGGGATAGTCAATTTGTACAATAAAGTTGTTAAAAAATGGGGCCCCCAACAAAATGGCAGGTCCAGATAAATTAACTTCAACTAGTTTATTTAAAGTGATCTCCACTCCAAATAATTTTAATGGGATATTGCTATATAGAGTTCTTTTTTGAGTGCTATTTACACCTTCAACATTAATTTTTTCTGAAGTAGTAATTCCCTTGTTATATTTTTTAACATATAAAGCGCTGACTGCATTTACCGATGCTCCAGAATCTAATATTGCTTTAGCGGGTTGTCCATTAAACTCAATATCAATTGTAATGTGATTGTTTTTTAATGTAAAAGGCAACCACTCAGCTTGTACATTTAAACTGGTGATTAGCAGAAAAGTAATTGGGAGTAATAATATTTTTTTCATCTTCATCCTTGAATTATTTAGTTTACAGAAAGAATTGGTAATATACCTTTAACTCTAAATTTTTAAAATGACCCTACATGATTATCATGCATGGCCATGATTATAATTATAATTGAAATTGAAAGTTTCATTCCTCTGTTTCTATTGTTTTCAGATCGCATAAGATTAATCTGAAACTTTCATATAATGTTTTAACAGCCCGGTTGTTGATGGGTCGTGATCTTCCATATGCTCTCCGTGCAGTAAATCACGCTGTAACTGACTGGCTAATTCTTTACCTAATTCCACACCCCATTGATCAAAAGAATTGATATTCCAGATAACGCCCTGCACAAACACCTTATGTTCATACATTGCCAGTAGCGATCCAAAATTGTAAGGGGTTAATTTATCGATGAGCAGTGTGTTAGAGGGAGAGTTACCTGGAAAAGTACGGTAGCGGGCAATCAATTGTTGGTGATCATAATCTGGGCTATCCGGTGACAGGTTCTCTAATACTTCATCCAGGTTGCGTCCTTTCATCAGGGCTTCAGATTGAGCAATTAAGTTGGAAAACAATAAGGATTGATGATCCCGTAGAGGGTAATGGGTATTAATGGAAGCGATAAAATCAACGGGTACTACTGTTTCACTTTGATGCAGAAACTGGAAAAATGCATGCTGACCGTTAGAACCAGTTTCTCCCCAGATGATAGGGCCAGTGGCATAACGAGCTGTGGCTCCATTACGTTTTAACTGCTTACCGTTTGATTCCATATCAAGTTGCTGAAGGTAACTGGGTAAAAGATGCAACAGGCTGTCATAAGGCAATATGGCATGTGTGTCATAGTTGAAAAAATTTCGATACCAGACTCCTAACATTGCAAGAATGACCGGAATGTTATGGTGGAAGTCAGCTTCAAAAAAATGTTTATCCATGGCATGGGCACCAGCAAGAATCTGGCGAAAATTATCCATGCCGATCTGAAGTGCTATGGATAATCCGATGCTTGACCACAATGAGTAACGACCACCCACCCAGTCCCACATGCGAAAAATATTTTCAGGGGCTATTCCAAACTCTGTGGCTTTTTCTACATTGCTGGAGATGGCTACAAAATGATGTTTTATATGTTCATTATCTTCAGCTTTTTCCAGAAACCATTCACGGGCGGTGGAAGCTTCATAAATGGTTTCGAGGGTTGCAAATGATTTTGAAGCCACGATAAATAACGTGGTTTCAGGATCCATTCCTTCCAGTGTAAGTGCCAGTTGAGCGCCATCCAGATTAGACACAAAGTGTAATTCGATATCTTCAATCCAGTAAGGGCGTAAGGATTGGGTGGTGAGATAAGGTCCCAGGTCCGAGCCGCCAATGCCTATATTAATCACCTTGATAATTTTTTTGCCGGTATAACCCACCCATTCTCCGGAATGAACCTGTTTAACAAAGGTTTCCATTTTATCCAGTTCTTCATGAATTTCCGGTATGACGTTACGTCCCTCGGTTTCCATGACTTCATCTGCTGGTGCTCTTAAAGCAATATGAAATACTGAGCGGCGTTCGGTATGATTAATGTTATGCCCCGCTTTCATCTTATCCATCCAGGCGGGTAGATGGCAGCTTTCAGCTAATTCAATGAGACTGTCAAAGGCTTTTTTGTCGATACGGTTTTTAGAGTAATCGAGTAGAAACTCACCCTGTTGAATAGAAAACTCATCGAAGCGTTTCGGGTTTTTGTTAAACAGATCGATAATGTCCGTTTTTTCCAGCCGAATTTTATGATTCTGTAATTTTTTCCAGATTGCTTTTTTTTGCAGGGGTAGCGCTCTTTCCATTTTATTATTCATCATCTAAAAGTTAGTGAATTCTACAATATATTTTATGGGTAATGCAGGATGCAGGTCATTATGTGGTTAATTTACGATAGATGTCAGAGATTTTGTAGGGTAATTTTTTAATATCATCGATGACTATATAATTAGCGTAACCGTATAAATGAGGCAGGTAATCGCGTGCTTCTTCATCGATAGTGATGCAAAAAGGATGTATGCCTTCCAGCCGGGCTTCGAATAAAGACATGCGTGTATCTTCGATGCCGTACTCTCCATGATAACTGTCATAATCATCCGGTTTCCCATCGGACAGGGTAATGAGTAGTTTAGTGCGCGCCTGAACATCACGAAATACTTTTGTTAAGTGTCGAATGGTAACGCCCATGCGTGTGTAATCCTGAGGTTCAATGGCAGCAATTCGAGCACGCACTTCATCGTCATAGTGATCTTCAAATGTTTTGATGCGATATAACTCGCAGCGTTTACGTGTCATGCCGGAAAAACCATAAATGGCATATCGGTCACCGAGTGACTGCAATGCCTCACACAGAAGAATCAGGGCTTCTCGCTGGGCAGTATTAATCCAGCCTTTGGTCGAGCCGCTCATATCAATCATGAAGATAACTGCAATATTTCGTTCAGCTTTATGTGCTTTGGTGTAAATTCGAGATGACAGTTCCATTCCGCTGCGCACATCGGCCATTGAGTTAACCAGTGCATCGATATCCAGATTTTCTCCATCGGGCTGCTTTTTCATCACCTTGTTTTCATCACGCATGGCTTCGAAAGTTCGTCGGAGCGTTTTACTTAAACCTTTGTATTTATGCATGGTGTCGCTGACAAAGTTGCTGTCAAAATCAGGTTTAACTTCTTTTTCACGCAATGCACACCAGTTTTTTCGATGTGCCTGACGGGTACAATCCCACTCGTCATACAGAAAAGCACCTTCTTCATGGTATGTGCCTTTCCACACATCATCAGGATCATCTTCTTCTTGTTGTTGTGCCTGCCAGGCGTGGTATGCGCCCGATCCGGCAGCGACCAGATAGTCTTCAGGAATATTGCCATGATCCTGAATAATTGAATCAATCAGACTCTTGGTTTCTTCATTAGGAATGGCCGGGTTGCCATCAAGTTCCAACTCGTAATTGAAACCCTGAGGTTGATCGGGGTCTTCAACGGGTGTTTGTTTGAATTTTGGACCATCAGTAGAATCTTCTGTTTCGATTTCAGCATCTGCTGCTTCTTCAGCTTTGCCTTCTTGTTGAGGGTTCATTTCATCGGCCATTTTGGCCAGAGCCAACCTGAATAAATCTTTCTCCTTGATGATTCGAGCTTGTACAACCGCTTTTACCTGACCTGGAAATAACTGACCCTGATAGATTAAAGGTTTAGGACAGGGTAGTGAGTACAGCTGTTGAATGAATGAAATAGAGTCTTTGGCACTGGCACTTTTCTGAACCAGGGTTTCAACGATGTTCTCGGGAACCTGGGATTCAATAGGCAGGGTTTCAAATGATAACATCTGCCGATATAAACCGGGGAAGTCGCGTTTAAGGCAGGCTTTCAGGCGAATGGTTTCCAGGCTGTGATAGATTTCCAGTGCTTTATCTGTATTTTTATATGTTTCCAGCTCTGTCTCTATATCCGGTAACCAGGTTCCATACCAGGTTTGAGCCCACTGGTGTACGGCCATGGCTTTATACAAATTGAAGTTGGTTTTTGAATCCTCGGATTCACACACGACTTCGGGTAAATGTATGGTTTCGGTATCGGTGAACAGGGACTCGTGAACTTTTATCTTTAAGGCTCGACCATTCAGCCCATGCAGGAAATTTTCCAGTACGCCTTTGGTTTCTTTTAAGGTACTTCCTTTTTGAATTAAATGGTATTTTTCAATAAATTCATCAAGGTTTTTAATGACCTGATTGGCCGGGTACAGACCCGCAGAAAAATAGATATCCAGGGTCGACTGTAACCATTGTTCTGTCCCTTGCTGGCCGATTGTTTCCAGTGCCTGTTTAGCTTTACAAGCATATTGGTAAGCCAGTTCAGGTTGGGTTTTTGCGATGGATGTTACCCAGTTGAGCACATATTCCTGCCATTGCTCATCCTGTGCCAGAATAAATTCGGTGACTTCATCTACTGTCCAGCTATTGTAAAAATAGGGGGTAAGTATTTCTTGTAAACTGGCAGTGAATTCGTTGTCCGACACGATATATTTCTGAAAAAAACTGATTATAACAGGCATTATTCAGAGAGTGATTTATTACCACTATGAACACGAAAATATATTGATTGCAGACTGATAGTCAAAAATTGAACCAGGTAGGTTTAAATTGAAGGTAGGGTGCGCCGCGCGCACCATTGGTGTTGGTACTGAAATTCATTGGTGCACACGGCGCACCCTACAAATACTGACCAAAGAAGAATGGGTTGTTTATGTTTGTTAAAATTGTTTCTATATAACTAATTCTTCTTCGTGTTCTCCGTGCTCTTCGTGGTGAAATAATGTTTTGTTATTCAATTATTTTTAGATAGTGGACTGGATCTATTTAGCTATTATTACCCTGCTTGCTGCCACCATTCAGTCCGCTACCGGTTTTGGTTTTGGTTTGATTGCAGTGCCGGTATTTTTATTGATACTTGATTCCAGTGATGCTATTCAGATGGTAATGATGATTATCCTGTGTATGTCTGTTGTGGACTGGATAAAACTTAGAGGTCAGTCATCTTTTAATTTGTTGTTATGGTTGAACATTGGAATGCTAATTGGTTTTCCATTCGGACTGGCTATTTTTCAAAATGTTGAGTTACCGGTTTTAAAGCTCATTATTGCTTTAGTAATTCTATTTTTTAGCCTGCATAATTTGGTTAAGCTGTTCAAAGGAAAATTGCACACAGAAACTCCATCCGACAATATTCATAACTGGAAGACAGCGGTAACGGGTTATCTATCTGGGTTGATGACGACCAGTCTGGCGATGCCGGGTCCCGTTGTGATGTTATACCTGGTACAACTGGGTCTGGATAAAACATTAATTAGGGCGACTATTTTAACTTTTTTTATCTTTGCCTATGCGGGAGCACTCCTGCTGCAAGCGCTGATGGTCGGGGTCTCTGTAACGACATGGACAAGCGGTCTCTCTTTAGTACCTGTTGCTCTGACAGGTGTCTTTGCGGGACACTATCTGGCGGATAAAATTAATCAGAAGTTATTTAAAGAAATTGTGCTGTTTATCTTAATCCTGACAGCTATTGTCATGTTATTACAACTATAGAGTCTACTCACTATGAATTTAGATGTTCCATTCCCCAGTGTTTCGCTGTCTCACACTCCGACACCTCTCGAAAAAATGCCCCATTTAACAGCTGTGATGTCAGGTCCGGAAATCTGGATTAAACGAGATGACTGTACTGGTTTAGCAATGGGTGGTAACAAGGCTCGTCAGCTTGAATATTATGTTGGTCAGGCTTTGCAACATGGGGCTGATATTTTACTTACTACTGGAGCCGTGCAATCCAATCATGTACGTATGACGATTGCAGCAGCCCGTAAAATGGGCATGAAGGTTGAAGTGCAGCTGGAAAAAAGAGTCAGTGATCGACTTCCGCAATATTATGATTCTGGCAATCCGATGCTGATGAAAATTATGGGAGCTAAAATACATCACTATCCGGTAGGAGAAGATGAAGATGGTGCCGATAATGCTTTATATGAACGAGCCGAAGTATTGAAAACAGAAGGAGCGACGCCTTATGTTATTCCTTTATCGGGCATGCATACACCTTATGGTGCTTTGGGTTATGTGAAGGCGGCTGAAGAAATTTTACAACAGATTGCGCAAATGAATTTAACCTTTGATGCTATTGTGCTGGCATCTGGTTCAGCCAATACGCATGCAGGATTATTGTTTGGGTTACGTGTTTTAGGGAGTCCTGTTCGGGTTTATGGCATGTGTGTTCGCAGAAGTGCTGAGTTACAGAAGCAACGTGTTCTGGATAAAACGAACCAGTTAGCATCTATGATGAAAGTAGATGTTTGTGTGACAGCTGATGATGTCCATGTAGATGATTGCATGCTACAGCCAGGTTATGGCCAGTTGAATGATTATGTTAAAGAAGCTATTAGTTTAACCGCAGAATCGGAAGGTGTTTTACTGGATCCTACTTATACTGGTAAGGCAATGGCTGGATTACTGGCTTATGTTCGTGATGGTATGTGGAGTGAAGATCAGCGGGTGATGTTTTTGCACACTGGCGGGACACCTGCGTTATTCGGCTACCCTGAATTAATTTCAGAGTAGCCGTGTAGATGTAGTGTCGGAGTCGACCTTTTCTTAGGCCTCGAATTTACCACTTTGTAAGCGTTGAGCTTCCATCGTTTCCATCTCTCTGGCTCCTGATACCACTATTTCCGGGTCTGGAACGAAGTCTAGTTTCTGTTTCCCACGTCTGTAGGGAACCGAATTTAAAATAACTTTCATGGCATTCAATCTGGCCTGATGTTTGTCGTTGGAACGAATAATCGTCCAGGGTGCGTGAGTGCTATGTGTTTTTCTCAGCATCTGATATTTGACGTTGGTAAAATCATCCCAGCGTTCCTGAGCCTGCACATCGACTTCGCTCAGTTTCCACTGTCTGAGAGGATCTGTTTTACGGCGAGTAAAACGTCTATCCTGTTCTTCTTTAGTGACACTGAAATACAGCTTCACAATGATAGTGCCCTGTCTAACCAGGTCTTTTTCGAATCCAGCTACACCACGCATGAAATTTTTATATTCTATATCGGTACAGAATCCGAATACAGGCTCTACCATGGCACGGTTGTACCAGCTGCGATCGAATAATACGACTTCACCACCTCGAGGAAAATGGCGTATATATTTCTGGAAAAACCATTGAGTCTTTTCGTACTCGGTTGGTTTACCCAGTGCGACTATACGGTAGTGTTTTTCATTCATATAGCGTGATACACGACGGATGGTGCCACCTTTGCCTGAAGCATCCCTTCCTTCAAAAAGAATGATCATGCGCTTATTGGTTTTTTCAAGGTGTTGCTGCAATTTTATCAATTCGGCCTGATAAGGTATTAATTCCTCTTCTCGTATATATCGGCGATATGCTTTCTTTTTAACTTTTTTAAGTCGAGCTTCTTCAGCTTCCTGTTTGGTCGTAGGAGGTTTCTTTACAGCAGACTCTGAAGGTTTTGCTTTAGTAGGTGGTACTACTGCTTTAGGTGCTGACGATTTTACAGTAGTAGGTGCTGCTTTCTTTTTAACCGTCGAAGTAGGTTTCTTCTTTATCGTAGAAGTTGCTTTCTTTACCACAGTGGGGGAGGCGTCAGACTGGCTGGTGCTTTTTTTTTCGTTGTTCATTAGTAGCTTGTCCAGAGAATGTATAAAATTGTCAGTTGACATGCATAATAGGCTTTTTAGCTTTTTTATGTATGTTTTCAGGGGCTTACCTTGATGTGGGTCAAACCCCTGGAAAGGTTTTTTAGTATGCGCTAGGGATAAGTATCCGGTATAAAAGTTTGATCAGTCATGGGTGGTCTGACATAGCCGATACCTTCTTCCCGTTTGGGTAATTTAATTTTCTCAGGTGTGAGATCATCATAAGGAATCTGGTTCAACAGGTGAGAGATACAGTTTAGACGAGCATGTTTTTTTACATCTGATTTAACCACAAACCACGGAGCCTGTTTGATATCCGTGTGAGCAAACATTTGATCTTTGGCTTTAGAGTACTCGACCCAACGCTTACGAGATTCAAGATCCATCGGGCTTAGTTTCCAGCGTTTTAGAGGATCTGTGAGGCGGCTTTGGAAGCGAGCTTCCTGTTCTTCATCCGATACTGAAAACCAGTATTTAATCAGGATAATGCCTGAGCGAACCAGCATGCGTTCGAATTCAGGGCATGAACGAAGGTATTCCTGATATTCTTCGTCGGAGCAAAAACCCATTACCTTTTCGACACCAGCACGGTTGTACCAGCTACGGTCAAATAATACCATTTCACCAGCCGCAGGAAGATGAGGAACATAGCGTTGAAAATACCATTGTGTTGTTTCTCTTTCTGTAGGAGCAGGTAAAGCTGCTACACGACAGACACGAGGATTGAGGTGTTGAGTAATGCGTTTTATAACACCACCCTTACCAGCCGCATCCCGGCCTTCGAATAATACAACCACTTTTAATTTTTCATGACTAATCCATGCCTGGAGTTTGACTAGCTCACTTTGTAACTTGGCCAATTCGCTTTCATAGAGTTTCTTATCAATTTTTTTTGGTTTTTTTGGTGTTTTGTTTTTATCGATCATAACCTCTCCTAGGGTCGGGGTATTATGTTAGCTGAAGATTATAGTCTAAATTAATGGGTATATAAATTGCCTCAGATCAATAATCTTAAATATATCAGTTAAGGGCTTGGTGAATTGGCTGAGTGGCTGGTATTTTTAACTATTGAAACAGGTTGTAGGCGAGATTGATAACCTGAATCTATACTAAAAACAGGGTCTAAGGCGTACTATTAAAGTGCTCCTATTACTAACTTAAAGTTAGGGAGGGTAAAGTTATGAAAAGAGTTATCTTATTGTTATTGGTTTTGTTGTTTATTCTTCCAGGCGTTGCAGTAGCTGGTGGACCTGCAGCAAACTCAGGTGATGGTTTAAATGACGGCAGCGGTATGGATCGAATTTACTGTGTGCATCGTTAGAGTTTGTACTGAAATTTAATGGTGCGCGCGGCGCACCCTACAGACACAAAGCCTGGGGATGCTGTTCCTGCATCCATTTGTTTTTCCAGATTTACTCTTATCGCTGACAGCAGGAACAATAAAAAGTTGATCGTTGTGCCTGGGTAATTCGTTTAATTTTTGTTCCACAATTCAGGCACTCTTTTTTATTACCATACACATGTAGTTTTTGTGCAAAGTAACCGGGCTGACCATTGGTCTGGGTGAAATCCTGTAATGTGGTTCCCCCCTGTAAAATAGCCTGTTGCAATACTGATTTAATTGATTGAACCAGTTTCTCTATTCGTCTGATGCTGATTCGTTTAGCTTTTGTTTTGGGGTTTATACCACTTAGGAAAAGACTTTCGCAGGCATAAATATTACCGATTCCCACGACAATATGGCTATCCATTATGACCTGTTTGATTGAGCTGCTTTTTGACAGGCATTGGTGCTTCAGGTAATCGGCATTAAATTCCTTGCTTAATGGTTCTGGGCCGAGAGTACAGATTAATTTATGATTTAACGGGTCTGAGTCAGTGTGTAGTAAAGCACCAAAACGTCGAGGGTCTATATATCTCAGAGATGAGTTGTCATTCAGAATTATTTTGATGTGTTCGTGTTTACTGCCGACTTCTTGTTCTGGCAGCATACGCATACTGCCTGACATGCCTAAGTGCCAGATCATGTTGCCCTGATCAGTATAAATTAACAGGTATTTGGCGCGTCTTTTTAGTAACTGAATTGTTGCTCCCTGCAGGTTTAAAATTTCATCGGGAACAGGCCAGCGTAATTTTGGCTGCCTGATTTCTATGCGGGTTATTGTGCGCTTTAATAAGTGTGGCTCCAGCCCACGTAATGTTGTTTCTACTTCAGGTAATTCAGGCATATTGTTGTTAACAACAGCCGCGATCAGAAAAGACCAAAGCTAATGATATTCCTGCAGTCCAGTTACTTGATTCGGTAACCAGTGGGCTGTCTTCAATCACGCTATTGCTAAGATTATCATTGCGAATAAATCCTCCTAACCAGAATTTACCGATGCGTCTGCTGTAGGTGAAATCAGTTCTGAAACCGTTGTATCCCTGAACAGCTTTAAAAGCAGGTCGTTGAGATGTTATTTCGTGTTCAGCTACGTTGTAGTAATAACCATTGAAATCTTCATCACCAAATATTGGGCCGACTGCCACTCTTAATTTCCAGTCAAATTTATTTAAAGCAGATTTTCTCCAGGCGATTTTCGGATTGAAAATTTGGCCAATATACCCGGTATTGTCTCCGATACTAAATGCAAACCGAAGTGGGACTTCCAGCCAGACAGATGTCGATTCATCGTGGGTCAGGCGATATTCCAGTGATGGTCCAAACTCAATACTGGCATCCAGTTTATCCATGCCCTCACGTGCGGGATTATCGTCTGGACTGGGCAAGGAACCATTACCGCTGATTGATAGCAATAAATCAGGAGTATTGAACAGGCGAGCCTCAATTCCGTCATCAATTCGTAGGTGCTTTCCCCTGTATTTTAAATAAGGGAAAGGAGCAAACAGGTTTTGTGAACGTGAAGAGCCAATGTAATCGGGTGTACTTAACATGACTGCGCCGATGCCCCATTCCAGTTTTGCATGCCCGGGGTAATGGTCTGCAAATGTGGAAAAACTTAATAAGATAATTACAGGTAGAAATATTTTCACTTAGATGGCTCAGCTGGTTGATCCAGTGATAAAAGTTCGTAGTACTGATGATCGGGAAAGTGATATTGAATATTCAGATCGGGTCGGGCGATAATAATTTCAGGTTTGATTGAGAGCACAAAAAACTCTATATCACTACCACTTTGCAGGCTGGCTTTTATCTTATTCAATGGGTTCAACGTTCTGTCATAAGGTTTTATCGTAGCCTGCTTCTGGTGCCAGTTATTGATTAATTGAGTCACATTCTGAGATGGTTTATTTTCTGCATTTGTAGACCATGTCGACTCACTTTTGTGTAAAGTAAACGCTGGGAATTTCAGTTCTGTAAGTTCCAGTCGTGATGGGAGCAGGCGGTTATCTATCAGTCCGCTCAAACCCTGGCTAATGAAAATATAATGAATATCTGAAGCTAGATACACATTTGGATCAACCATTAAATAACGTCTGTTGCCAATACGATTGGTATCACCAAAATAGATGCTTTTGTTATTCAGCGTGACTACGGCTTTGGGAATTCTTAACCCAAGAGTAGAAACATCTATCTGATCTTTGGGTAATTTTGATTGAGGTTCAACTGCCGCCAGAGAAGCGATGCGTTCAGCCGCAATATTATTGGCAAACCAGTTAATCGGGCTTTCTATATTCCAGCTAGTTCCCTGCTTTTTTAGCACCAATATCTCATCGGCTGTTTCAATTTTTATATCGGTTATATTACCTGGTTTAAGAGTAGTAATTGCATTGCGGTTAATCTTCTGATCTTCGGTGATCGGGTATTTAATCCCAATGTAGGTGAAGATAATGATCAGTATGAACAACAGGTAATTGATGAGCATGCGCCTGGACATTAGCGTTTTCTCCTTACTAACCAGATTCTGATACCTGAGCCTAATAATAATGCGGGTAAAAGAAACAAAAAGAAAGTGGCGATAGATAACTGCTGCGTTGGTGTTAACTCCAGCTGACTGTCAATTGCCTTGCGAGGAGTAATTGCAATCAGGTTATCGTCATGGCTTAACCAGTTCAGCATGTTGAGACCCAGAGGCAGGTTACTGCCATTTCCGAGGTACTGATTTGATAGAAAATCGGCATCTCCAGTAACCACTACACGCTGGGTGAGTAATTTGCCATCCTCTTTTTGCAAGCTTCGGGTCAGGCTCAATCCAATGGTGAGTGGGCCAGCCTGCTCACCGTGATTATCTCCCTGAGTAATCTGCCCGGCCATTTCTCCGGTTTCATTCCAGGTTCTATCGTGGGTGACGATTAAATGTTCTGCCTGCCAATCGCTCTGTTCACCCAGAAAATCAATAGCCTGAGCTTTAGGGTACAAAGTGATGCTGTCGATAGCGGTGGTAATCGCATGGTGTGGATAATCTGCAGCTAGTGCAAAATCTACTCGATCAAGACCTAGCAACTGTGTGCTTGGGTCGACAATGATACCGGGTAGGAACTCAATTTCCAGTATTTCAGCCAGGCTTTCAAGTCGAATATTTTCACCCGGCTCGGTTAACCACAGCAGGTTGCCACCCTGATTCACATACTGATTTATAATTTTTAATTCACCGTCAAGCAGGTCGGCTGTCGCATCGGCTATGACTAAAACATCGGTATTATCGGGAATACTGGTTGTTTCGATTAAATTCAAATTCTCGATATTAAATCCCTTCTGACTGAGTCGTGATGCAAACAATTGCAAATCATGATTGGCATCACCAAATGGGTTTCGCTCTCCATGACCCTGAAGAAACACTAACCAGCTGTCTCCCTTTCTTAGCAGGCGGGCTATAGTGTTGGTTATTGTAGATTCACTGACCTGCAATACATTTTCGCTACGGCCATTCACTTCAATAACAATTTCACCATCGCGCTGGATATTAAATTCTCGTAACAGGTCGGGGGCAATATCTGGGTTAATACTCTGGTATTCGATTAATGACTGTTTATCGGCATAACGCTGAAACAGTTTATCGAAAATTTCTTTCTGTTCGTTAATGGGGGAAACAAAGGCGCTAATTTTTACAGGCTGTTTTATATTTTTCAGCAACCGCAAAGATGATTCAGAGAGGCTATTGCTTTGGTTGGCCGTTAAGTCAATGTTGAATTTATACTGCGTGCTGAACCAGGCTAAAACACCGGTAAAAGCAACAAACAATACAACGAAAAGACCCGATTGAATCTTTAACTGTAAACGTGTTTTGGTATTAATTTTCATGTCTTTTTCACCACGAAGTCACGTAGGACACGAGGAATTGAAAAACAGGAACAAGATTAAGAGTTGATTCTTTATTCATGTTTTCTTCGTGCCCTTCGTGACTTCGTGGTGCAATGTTTTTTTCATAGGTTAGCCTGATTAATGTTGAAGTCGATCACCATCCAGCTGGCGAATAGTCAATCCACAAAATAGCAGAATAATGAGTAAAAAATAACTGATATCCACAGAGCTAAACTGGCCTTCAAGTAAGGGCTGGTGATGAGCCAATAGTGAAAGATAGTGGAATAGAGTTTGTTCTGTTCGCCACTCAATAATCCATAACATGAGTAAAGCGCCAAAGGTGCTCACTGCGGCGATAGTCTGGCTATCGGTCAAACTGGATAGGTAAAGGCCGATGGCCGCGAAACTACCGAGTAACAAGATCATACCGATGTATATGGAAAATAATTTACCCAGATCCAGGTCGGTGCCTACCAATAAGGATAACGGCATCAGCATTAACATACTGGTGAGAATCAACACGAAGAAAAGCAATCCAACATATTTTCCTAACACCAGCTGTGTGATAGAGATAGGTGCTGAAAAAAGCAAATTTATGGTTTTGTTTTTCTTTTCTTCCGCGAGAGTTCTCATGGTCAGCAATGGCATGATCATCAGCAGGATTATGGCTGCGAGAGAAAATATAGGAGCAACGATGATATCGGTCACTCCCGGAGCATTTTCAAGTTCAATGAGTTGAGGCTGAAGTATAAAGAAATTTTCAATCTGAGCCAGAAACATCCAGCCTAAAATAGCCTGGATTACCGCTAGAATCACCCAGGCAAGAGGTGACAGAAACATGCTGGTGATTTCACGTCGGGCAATAGTCCAGATCATGCTGCATTCTCCTGAATTTCCTGATCACCTGTTTCCGAGGTCGTTAACTCGACAAAAATTTCTTCCAGTGAAGTGGTTTGAGGAATTAACTCAAACAGACCCCAGTTTTTTGCAACGGCCTGTTGCACCAGAGATTCAGCAAAATTTTCATTTTCAAACTGAATATTGAAGCGTAAGTGGTCAATTTCTGTAATGTTATTAACACCGGTTAAATCGCTAAGTTCCTGTAAGCCAGGTGGTGTTTTGAATGCAACAGTCAGGTTGTTTGCCTGACCTTGTTGGTTGAGTTCATCTATGCTGGCACTGTAGATCAGGGCTCCCTTGCGGATGATTTGCACCCGGTCACAGGTGGCCTGAACTTCGGGCAAGATATGAGTGGATAATATTACGCTTCGATCTTTCCCCAGTGACTGAATTAGTTTACGTATTTCCCGAACCTGAATAGGGTCCAGACCAACCGTAGGTTCATCCAGAATAACCAGTGGAGGCTGGTGAATGATGGCCTGAGCAATGCCAACGCGTTGCTGAAAGCCTTTGGATAAATTACCGATCAACCGTTTTCCCACATCTTCCAGTCCACAGTGTTGTTTAGCGGCATCTAATGCACTGTGAATATCAGCTGAGGGAATTCGATGCAATCGAGAGCAGTAAGTGAGGAATTCATCAACGGTAAGGTCTCGATAAACAGGTGGGTTCTCGGGAAGGTAACCAATACAGGACTTAGCCTGAATGGGTTGGTCGATCATATCGAAACCATTGATGGTAATCTGCCCGGTAGTGGGAGCCAGATTTCCGGTGATCATTTGCATGCTGCTGGATTTACCCGCACCGTTGGGGCCAAGAAAGCCCAGAACTTCTCCTTTTTGCAAGGTGAAGCTAACCTGATCTACGGCCAGAGTATCACCATAACGGCGGGATAAATTCTCAACCTGAACAAGAGGGGGGGTATCGTTTGATGTGGCTTCCATGAAATTCTAGTAATTGTCTGGGTGGTCTGGATTTTACTGAGAATAATGGGTGAATGAAAGCAAACTCAGTACTGAATTATCATTTATTAGAAAGCTATTAATATGATTTCATTGGTGAATAAATATAACCCATTATTATAAATGAGCAAAAAAAAACCGGCAAAAGCCGGTTTTTAATATTCTAAAAACTAAGATCTTTTATTTGATCTTGGATTCTTTGTAATCAACGTGTTTACGAACAACTGGATCGTACTTCTTCATCACCAATTTATCTGGTGTAGTTTTCTTGTTCTTGTCAGTTGTGTAGTAATGGCCTGTTCCAGCAGAAGAAACCAGTTTGATTTTATCTCTCATGTCTTTTCTATCCTCTAAACTTAGGCTTTAATGCCACGTTTACGCATATCTGCTAATACAGATTCAATACCATTTTTATCAATGATACGCATACCTTTAGCTGAAACTTTCAGTTTAACCCAACGGTTTTCGGCTTCCACCCAAAATTTATGGGAATGCAAGTTAGGCAGAAAACGACGACGTGTTCTGTTATTAGCATGAGATACATTGTTTCCAGCAACAGGTTTCTTACCTGTAACTTGGCATACTCGGGACATGGTAAACTCCGAAAAATTGGTCTGATTGCACAAGGGCGCGAATCCTACCAGAAGCAGTTGTAGTATTCAAGCATGATGCAGCTAATTTTAAAAACTTCTCACCCCGTAGTAATTGCAGGGTGAATTTACTCCAGTTAGCGATGATAATAGGCTCAAATTAACATATTTATAGAAGAAATAATGGATATAGTATTTATAAGAGAGTTGCAAATTGAAACGGTTATTGGTATTTATGACTGGGAACGAAAAATAAGGCAGGTCATCAGTGTCGATCTGGACATGGCAACTGATATCAAAAAAGCTTCAAACAGTGACAATATAGAAGATACCTTGAATTATAAGGCCGTGGCTAAACGTTTGATTTCTTTTGTTACTGAGAGTGAATATGAGCTGGTGGAAACACTGGCTGAAAAAATTTGTGAGATTGTATTAACAGAGTTTAATGTACCCTGGGTTAAGCTTACCCTGCATAAACCGGGGGCTGTCAGCGGCTCACGTTCTGTCGGGGTGATGATAGAACGCGGTGTTAAAAGCTAATGACTGCTCTGGTCACTATCAGTCTGGGTAGCAACATAAATCCTGAACATAATATCCGCCTGGCAATTATTGAGTTACAACAAAAGTTTGAAATTTTAACCATTTCACCCGTGTATCAAACAGCTGCAGTGGGGTTTGATGGAGATGACTTTCTAAACCTGGTAGTTAGCTTTAACTCGGTTGCATCTGTGCAGGATATTGCTGCTGAATTAAAAGCGATTGAAGATCGTATAGGTCGAGATCGTTCTCAGCCAAAGTTTTCAGCCAGATCGATAGACCTTGATTTGTTGACCTACGACCAACTGATACTGGATGAGCCTGGAGTGCAGGTTCCTCGCCATGAGATATTAAAAAATGCATTTGTGTTGAAGCCATTGAGTGATATTCAGGGTAGTGTTTTACACCCTGAACAGCAGAAGAGCTATCACCTGTTATGGCTGGAGATGGAGAAGAATGCAGATAGAATTGAGCTCTATGAAATGAGCTTCAAATAGTTAGTTGTCTGTTCATTATTGATGAATGAACAGATTGAACAGTGTGATTTTTAAACAGGGAAAATAAGGATTTTATATGAGTTTTAGTGAACATGCGCGTTGGGAGTTGTTGACTTCCCTGATGATGGATGGGTTTTATGTTGTTCAGGATTATAGATATGTTTATGTGAATCTGGCCTTTGAAAAATTATTGGGTACAGCACCTGGATATTTGATTGGAAAAAAGTTTTCTGATTATGTACACCCAGATATGCAGGAACTTGCTGTCTCTCGTTATGAAGATCGTATTGCGGGCAAACCATCACCGAAGCACTATGAAGTCAAACTACTAAAGAAGGATGGTAAAAGCACTGTAGAAGCCTGGTTAGAAATAGACGTAATTAAGGATGATGATCAAAAAGTTGCTGTTGCTGGAACGGTCAGAGATATCGGTTTAATAAACTCTTTAAAGCAGGAGTTAGTTGAAACCAAAGCTCAGCTTCACAGTATTATGGATAATATGTCTGATACGATCTATCAGACTAATATGGAAGGTGACATTACTCTGGTTTCTAATTGTGCTGAATCACTTCTGGGTTATAAACCTGAAGAAATGATGGGCACAAAAATGGCGAGTTATTACTGGTCGCCAGAGGAAAGAGAAAAAGTGGTCAATGCAATAGTCGAGAATAAAGGGAAGGTGACTAATGTTGAAGCTATTCTAAAACGTAAAAATGGTTCGCCGGTATGGATATCTACCAACGCCTATGTGAAAAAAGATAGCAAAGGCAATCCTGTCAGTATTGAGGGTCTGGCGAGAGATGTTACGACTCAGAAAGAACTGGAGAAGAAACTGGAAAAGTTGGCTTTAACCGATAGTTTAACCGGTTTGCCCAACAGACGAGCTCTTATGGATGAGTTGCATTTACGTTTTAGTGAAGCCAAGCAAAAAGAGTCTGAGCTTGGGTTAATCTACTTTGATGTTAATGATTTTAAAAAAGTGAATGACTTTCATGGCCATCTTATTGGCGATAACCTGTTAATACATATAGCGGTGACGCTAAAAGGTCATGTTTCAGGACAGAATATGTTTGGTCGGTTGTCAGGGGATGAGTTTATATTTATTCTTCCAGATAAAGGTAGTGAAAAAGCACAGCAGTTTGCTCATCAGGTATTCGATGATATCAAGTTAAAACCTTTGCAGTTGCACTCGTTGGAAATTCCGATTTCTTTGGCGATAGGGATCAGTAATCTGAAGACTATAGATACTAATGAATACAGTCTGCTGGACAGGGCAGATAAAGCAATGTTTCTGGCTAAAAGAGACGTGCAGAAATTTGAGATTCTGTAATTAAATCGGCATTGACTCAATAATTATTGTAATACCCAGCCCGAAAGTTAATAAACCAATTCCAATCTGTAAGCTATTAAACATCCAGGTAAGCCCATTGGCAGAGGCGCGTAACGGAATCGCTATAATGGCTGAAATGATTGCCATGCCGAGCATAGATCCTATCCCGAATAACAACATGTAAATTAAACCTGCCCACAGCGAATCAATTGTTTCCATGGTCAGTAATATCAATGCTGCTGACCCTGCCATACCGTGCATAAAACCGATAAATAGCGTTCGATAAGGAAATTTTTGATCATGTGAATGTTGATGGTTACTTTGTTGATGGTCGCTTTCCCCGCTATGGGAATGTGCATGAAAATGAGCAGTAATGTTTTTGTGCCGGTGCAGGTGAAAGTGAATGCGATCTTTGAGTACACGTCGTAATACATCCAGCCCTAATGCCACCAGCATGAATCCCACGGCTAATTCCAGATAAGTTGCAAGCTGTTCAGGTATGATCGTGTCCATCCAGATGACCATTGAACCGAATAGAAAAAGAGTTGTGGTGTGTCCCAGTCCCCAGATTAGACCGTGTTTGATGGTGGAGCGGATAGAGTTTTGCTGAGTAGATATCGCAGCAACGGCAGCCAGATGATCAGCATCTAGTGCGTGGCGCATGCCAATTAAAAAACCTAGTATTAGTAAACTACCCATCATTTACTCCGTATTTATTTATGCAGTCCAGAGGGTCGACTGTCTGTAAAAGAGCACAGGCAATAGCAGCCTGACCAAGAGCCAGACCACCATCATTGGCTGGTATGTTCTGGTGAGTTAAAACATTGAATCCGGCCTGTTGTAACTGCTTAAGAGTGAGCTGAAATAATGTGGCATTTTGAAAAACACCTCCAGACAAAGCTACATTTTTTATGCCTGTCTGCCGGGAAATCTGCTTTACCGTCGTTTCAATTATTTTTGTTATAAATAGATGAAAGCGTGCAGATATTTTAGATAGAGATACTTTATTTTGCAGGTCGTACAGTAACGCATTCCACATCGGTGACGGGTTGATTTCAAGTAGTTTGCTGTGCTCAAGTTCAAAGGGGTAGGCGGTTACACTCTCCAGTTCATGTGTTTTGATTAATGACTCAAGCTCTATGGCTGCCTGTCCTTCATAGCTGATGCGTTCGCGACACAGGCCTATGGCAGCGGCTACTGCATCAAACAGGCGTCCACAGGAAGAACTGAGGGGCGAGTTAATATTTGAAACCATCATGCGATTTATAATATCCAGAGGTTTTTGATGCAGATAGTTAAACAGATTCAGCTTTGAAAAGCGCTGATTGAGATCACTCCAGTCACAGTGAGTTTTTAGATGAGCATAAGTGTTACGCCATGGCTCTAAAATTGCCTGCGTTGCACCCGGCATGGGAACCGGTTTAAAACGTGCCAGTCTTTCGTATTGTCTATAATCGGCGACCAGAAATTCACCACCCCAGATTGTTCCGTCATCACCAAAACCGAGTCCATCCAGTGATACGCCGATCACCTTGCCCTGCTGTAAAGGCCAGAGGTTATCAACCAGGCAAGCTGCTATGTGGGCGTGATGGTGCTGCACTTCTATGAGTGGAAGATCTTTTTCAATAGCGAGTTGCTTACCGTGTTTGCTGGATAAATATTGCGGATGTTTGTCGATCACAATGGCTTTAGCTTCGAACTGAAACAGACGGTGATAGAGATCCATGTTTTTAAGGTAATCGGTAAAAGTCGATACATTTTCCAGGTTACCCATGTACTGGGATAAAATTGCCTGCTGGTCTTTTACCAGGCAGAAACTGTTCTTCATTTCCCCACCACAGGCCAGTACGCAACTGTCCAGATTAAAACCCGGTGGAAGTGGTACTGGAGCTGGAGCAAATCCTCTGGCACGGCGATAAATCAATTGTTCATTGTTGACTTTTCGTATCACAGAATCATCGATACGGTTAATGATTTCGCGATCATGCAAGAGGAAGTAGTCAGCAATTTTTCCCAGTTTGTTAATTGCCTGCTGGTTGTCGATACATTGAGGTTCTTCGGCGACATTGCCTGAAGTTAGCACAACTGGATAATCCAGGTGTTGCATTAACAGGTGATGCAACGGACTGTAAGGCAGCATAAAACCCAGTGTGTGTTGAGCGGGGGCGATATGTTCTGAGAGTTCATGTTGTCGGGTTTTGCGCTGTAAAATTACGATGGGCGCAACATGAGATTGTAAGGCTTCTTTTTCATCGTTGGCCACGTGGCAATAGCATTCGATCTGTTGAATGTTTTTAGCCATTAAGGCAAAAGATTTATCGGGTCGGTGTTTACGACGACGCAATGTCAAAACAGTTTTTTCATTGGCTGCATCACAAGCTAGTTGAAATCCTCCAATACCTTTTATAGCAACAATAAACCCCTGTTTTATAAAACTAACAGCGGTACTGATTTGATCCTGACAATCAATTGTTTTCCCCTGGTTATCAGTTAGTGATAATACGGGGCCACAGTCAGGGCAGGCATTCGGTTGGGCATGGAAGCGACGGTCTTCAGGGTTCTGATATTCCAGCTGGCAGGTTGGGCAAAGCTGGAAACTTGCCATGCTGGTATTTTTTCGATCATAAGGAATATTCCTGACAATGCTTAGACGCGGTCCACAGTGCGTGCAATTGGTGAAAGCATAACCATGATGCCGGTTATGCGGGTTGTTAATATCGTTTAAACAAAACTCGCAAGTGGCAGCATCGGGAACTATGCCGGTGTGAACGTCTGTGTTCTTGCTTTGTGTAATGGAAAAATTGATATAGGTTTCAGATGTGTGTAATGGACTCCGCAGAATCTGATCGATTCTTGCCAGTGGTGGACATTGCTGCTGCAGGTGTTGAATAAAAATATCGATGTTGTTACAGCTTGCCTGAACAATGATGGATACTCCTTCACCATCATTCAATACCTCACCCCTGATATTCAATTCCTTTGCCAGTCGGTAAACTGTTGGACGAAATCCTACACCCTGCACCAGTCCTTTAACCCGGATTTGTTCGCTATATGAAGTGTTTTTAGTTGACACTAATGCACCGTACAGACCATGCAGGGGTCAAACGAACGAATAATATGTTGAATCATTGCGGCACTTGTTTTGTCATCATCCATTTCAGTACCCTGTAGAGCAAGCTCAAGAGCGCCTGGTTGTTCACTGCTATCACGGGGAGAAAAATTCCATGTAGTGGGGGCGATAATTTGATAATTCAGGATACGGCCGTTTTTGACTCTTAACCAGTGGCCCAGGCTACCTCTGGCCGCTTCCACTAATCCTGCCCCCTGGGCTTCCTGTGGAATAATCGACTCATGACAGAAACTTTGCCCCGGCTGGATTTGCTTAACCCAGTTTTCCATCGCAGGCACCACCAATGCTAACTCGAGTAATCTTGAGATAACCCTGTTTTGAACATTAGCACCCGTTTTACTCACTAAATCTCGTATCAATGGGTGCCCTGATATGACCTGTCTTGAAATAGCACCCACTTCCATGACCTGTTGATTCAGCCGGGGTGCTTTGCACCAGCTGTAACCAGAAGTTTCATCGCTATCAGGAATTGTGCTTCCCTGAAATGGGTGTTTGGCGGTGGCTTTTGAATTTACCCAGCTGTGTGAAATATCTTCACGAATATCCTCTGGATTAAATGTTTGTAGATGTTGTTGCCAGGTTCCAGCATTAAAAAGAAAATGTTCATCTTCCGGATAAGCGCCGTAACTCATAAAGTTATCACTGGCTTTGCCCTGATGGTTTAAATTCAGATCCTGAGCAATGCTAATAAACCGTGCAAAATCATACTGGTTGTGTTGATCAACAAATTGCAGTAAATCCTCTTCACTGCTGAGAGCCGCCACCTGTTCCAATTCTGCACCAAACAGAACATCCTGTAAAAAATGGCGGAATGCGGTAATGGTGCTAAGCAGACGAATACGTTCCTGAGATTCGACAGGACGAGTCGTGCCTCCTGGCTGTAAGGCAAGAGAATGAGGCCATTTACCCGCAAGAATTCCAGTCAGGTGCAGGAAGGCTGCCCGGGCAGGTAACACGTCTCTGGCTGAACTGCCCGTTTGTGCTTTAAATCGAAAAGCGATGTCGTTAAACCATGTCTTATCTTTGTAACAGTCACGCGCAAAATCGGGCATAAAAAATAGATAAAAATGAGTGAGATGATCGGCCATGTTTTCGGCTGCCAGTATCAGGTTGGTCGCAAGCTGGCCATTTTGAGCTGGCTTTAGACCCTGCGCAGAGGCTATGGCCTGAGCAGCGGCGACTGATTGAGAAATGGAACAGATGCCACATATTCTAGGTGTGTAAATCAGCGAATCACGGGGATCCTTGCCATGTAAAATTTGCTCATAACCTCGAAATAAAGGGGCATTAACCCAGGCTTGAGTAATCTTTTGCTGGTCTACTTCGATGTTAACTTCCAGATCGCCTTCAACCCGATTAAACGGGCCGAGAATACGGCGTGATGAAGAGTTTGAAGCCATGGTTCAGGTTTCCTCTTCTTCATGCATGCCGGGCGATATGCGGATATGGTCAGATTCAGAATTTACCTTCAGACGTTTCGGTGTAGCTGCTTTGGCCAGAGAAGCAAGAGCCACAAACCAGGCCTTGGGCATATCGGTGGGCAAGCCTATCGGTATACCGGCTATCTTTGGTGTTTCGGTAAAACAGTGACCGGGTTCTTCGAATTCCGGTGCGGTGCAATTGATGCATGTAAATCCGCCACGCAGACAGGAACCTTCTCCATTCCATAATCGAATATTACAGTCGGCACGAGCCTGGGTACCGAGGCACCCCCTGTTTTCCATCATACAACCCAGATCGGTAGGGCGTTTAGCACTTGCCTTGAATTCGTAATATTCATTTCGAGGGCAGCCATGGTGCACCAGGTGTTTGGTATAACTTCGGGGGCGGTTAAAACTGTCCAGTTGTGAAGGATTTATTTCTCCGAGTGCCAGTTGAGTCAGCGTTTCTATTACCCAGTTTGGATGTACCGGGCAGCCTGCAATGTTGATAACTGGTAATTGACCATTACTAAGCCATGAACTATCGAGTAGCCCCCCAGCTATTTCTCCTTCAAATTGAAGACCGGTGGCTTCACCGGGGTTGGGTCCTGACATGGTGATACCACCAAATGCTGCACAGGAGCCTATGGCCAGGGTATGTCTGGCCTTTTCAGCCAGACTTTTTATGATCTCGAACATGGGTCGTCGAGTTCCACTTAACAGGTGGAAACGACCGCTACCCTGAGGTCCCATCATCACCGAACCTTCCAGACAAAATGCATCCAGTTGTATTTGTCCATTTTCGATTTTTTCCAGCAACGCTAAAAAATCTTCTCCACAGGTTTCACTGAAAGAAGGGTGCCATAGTAAATCAATGTTGCTCTGTTTCAGACTGGAATAAAAATCTGGTAACTCGGCATTTAATACTGATATGCTGCAGCCACCACAACCGCCTGACTGAATCCACAAAATGTTGAATGGTTTCATTTACCTGCCTCCAGAGGCAGCGATAAAATAAACTCGGCTCCACCGTCTTTATGGTTGCTTACCGTTAAATCCCCCTGACATTGCTCAGTTGCCAGGCCATAACTTATATACAAACCAAGGCCGGTACCACTACCAACCGTACGGGTAGTAAAAAATGGGTCAAAAATTTTAACCAGATTCTGCTGCTTTATACCCGGACCATTATCGTGAATATGTAATTGAACAGAGTCATCATTTTTGTTCACGGTAATGACCAGTTTAGATTGACCTCTGTGATCCATCGCATCAATAGCATTTTGAATTAGATTGATGAGTATTTGATGAACATACCCTTCATTGCTGATTATATTTAATTCGGCAGGGTAATTATGAATCACTTCGGGGCTGGTTTTTGCAGCTTTAAGCACCCAGGATATTGCACGTTTAATAACTAATATCAGGTTAAAAGACTGTTTTTTCTGTTCCTGGGGTGTGGTGAATTTTCGTAGATTCTGAACAATTTCGCTGACCCGTTCGGCTCCTTCAACAGAACCTTCTACCAACGGGTTGATATCATCCATCATGGCATCAATGCGTAATTGTGAACGTAATTTTTGCAGCTCATCATGGCTGGTATTTACATGCACTGCATCGATATAAGTTTTGAATTTTTGTTGATAGTTTTTGAGTGCATGCATATTGGCGTAAAGAAAACTGATCGGATTATTTAATTCGTGGGCTACACCCGCAACCAGCCTACCGAGGGAGGCCATTTTTTCAGATTGAATTAATTGTAGATTTGCAGTTTTTAATTTCTCATGTGCCTGATGAAGTGCGCTATAGGCTTTGCGCAGTTCCCCCAGTGGTCGCCCGGTGACTACCATGCCAGAAAGCCTGTTTTCATGATCGAAACGTGCACAGCAGTTGATTGCCATGGGGATTTCTTTTTGTTCAGAACTGATCAGTTCAATCTGACAGTCAATTAAGGAGCCAGAGCGAATATGTTCTGGAAATTCAGCGATTAAACTCAGGTGTTGTTCACAAAATAAACTGGATATAGGTTTGTCCAAAAGTTCTTCAGCGGTCTTTCCAATGATTTCTTCAAGCGCATGATTAACTTGCTGTATTTCACCGTTGATATTGCACACAATTAGAATATCAGATATTGATGAAATGACACTTTGAATGAAAAGCTGGGCATCTTCAAGAGCTGAATTCTTTTCTTCCAGCTCTACCTGATAATGCACCAAATCGGCATAAATACTATCCATGTGCTGAACAACTTCTATCCAGGCACTATCATCTGCCCGTCGATTGTGTTGATTCAGTTCAGAGGGTAATCCCGCCTGCGCGGTTAAACTGGATGATTGATGAGGATGGTCATTCATGCGACATCAATAATAGACTCAATATTAGAGTTTTTCTCCAGCCCATATCGATGCATTTTATTGCGTAAACCGACACGGGATAATCCAAGTTCCTGTGCTGTCTGGGTTTTATTCCAGCGCAGCCTGATGAGTGTTTCTTTTAGAATTCGGGCTTCGAGTGATTCCACACGTTGTTTCAATGTGCCTTCTATGCCGGTGAGCAATGCCATATCGGCAATAGACTCTTCCGGTGTTGCATGTAATATTTGTGGTGATATCAATTCAGAGCCGAGGTAATCGCTTTGACCGAGTACCAGCATGCGTTTTATTTCATTTTGCATTTCGCGTACGTTGCCTGGCCATTGATAGGTTTCAAAACAATGCAGCACTTCTTCGCTGATGCCTTTTACCCGTTTTCCCAACTGGTCCATGGTCTGGTTAAGAATGGCAATGGCCAGTGGGGTAATATCGCATTGTCGCTCACGTAATGGTGGGATATTGATTTCAAAAGTTGCCAGCCGATAATAAAGGTCCTGGCGAAATTTTTTATCGCGAATATCCTGTTCCATGTTGCGATTGGTTGCGGCAATAATGCGAACATCGATCGGACGGCGAATATTACTACCGAGTGGGCGAATTTCCTTTTCCTGTAATACGCGCAGCAACTTAACCTGAAAAGCCGGTGATGTGTCACCAATTTCATCGAGAAATATGGTGCCACCATGGGCGAGTTCAAAAAGACCAATTCGATCTTCAATAGCACCGGTAAATGCGCCGCGTTTGTGACCGAATAATTCGCTTTCTAATAATTCGTCGGGCAGGGCACCGCAATTTTCTGCGACAAAAACTTTATCCTGTCGCAGGCTGTTGTAATGCAGGGAGCGTGCACAGAGCTCTTTTCCGGTTCCTGATTCTCCCGTCAATAGAATATTGACATCGAAAGGAGCGGCATTTCTGATGGTGCTGCAAACACTGTTCATGCAGCTATCCGGACTGCGAACTATTGCCTGATCCCAGTCATAACGTGCCTTCAGGGTGCGCCGTTTTTCAATCATACTCTGCTCAATAGTATCTGGTTTGAGTTTGAGCTCGACTGATAGCTGTTCGTTTTCGCGTTGTAGGCGAAACAGGTCAACGGCATTGTTGAGTTTGATGATTAAGTCGTCAGGGTGCCAGGGTTTAGTGATGTACTGGTATATGCCGCCTTTATTGACCGCATTGATTATGTCTTCAGAATCGGTGTAGCCGGAAATAATGATGCGAATAATAAGGGGGTATTCATCACGAACTTTCTGGGTGAACTCTACGCCGGTCATTTCCGGCATGCGTTGATCGCAAAGTAAAATTTGGATCCATTCCCGTCGTAAAATTGTTTCAGCATCTTCGATGTTATTTGCGATGTGAACATCGAAACGATCATAAAGAATGCGTTGAATAGATTCCAGTGAACGCTGTTCATCATCAACCACCAGTATGCTTGCGGTTGTGGTCATGAGACCCTCCTGACTATGTCTGATATACGTCGATGTTTAGCAATCGTTAAAGGTGTACGTGATTTGGCAATTTTGTAAACGAAGTTATATCTTGCGATGTGGTAACTGGGGTCAAAGCCATAAAAATTTTTCTTCATTTTATTTAACTCTAACTCACGGTATGCGGATAAAGGTTTAATCGCTTCATCGCTAGTACGCTGTTGTTGTTTTTTTTCTAATTGCTGATTTATATCGAGATTATCTGAAGCTGAATTTAATAATTTTTCGCAACGTTGCCGCACAGCTTCATAAAATAAATTTCGTGGAGAGTCGATTATTTTATCCACAAGTCCCAGTGCTTTTGCTTCTGCTAAACCCATCGGTAATCGTGATTGACTAATGCGTTGACTATTTTCTTCACCGGCAAATCGAGGCAGTAGATAACTCCAGTATTCCGATCCATACAGGTTTCCCATGTCTTTATAATGGGGGTTTAGAATAATGCCCTGTCGGGCCCAGACTTCATCGGCTGCCCGCGCCAGGAATACTCCGCCTGCTCCTGCATTTCCCCTCATGGCTGAAAATATAAGTTGTGACTCGGTGTTGATTATTTCCAGTGACAGGTCGTTAATCGCATTGATATTGTCCCATGATTCATCGGCAGCACTGGTTGCGGCTTCTATCTGGTTCAGGTGCATACCATTTGACCAGAAGTCATCGCCACCCATTAATACAATGATTTTTGTGGGTTGCTGTTTGGCTTGGACCAGGGCTTCACGCAATTGCTGACATTGTGTCGTGCTCATTGCACCGTTATAAAAATTAAAATGCAGGTAACCAACACCGTTAGCCGAGTGATAGCGGACAGGTTGATAAGCTATGGATTGTTTTGTATCGATGAATGGTAAATCTCTTATATCGTCTTTTAATACGATTGTTGCAGGAAGTTTAAAAGGATGAGAGCTCTGCTTGTCTTTCAGATGGCCAATCCACACTGCGCTGTCAGTTGTGGCGATACAGATAGCAGTTTCGTTTTGTCCAATAAATTCACCTGCTTTTCCATGCAGCTCTGGTTCATGATGGACATCAAATAAATATAGTTCTCGGTCAAACCATTTTTGTTTTATACCGGGGAATCCATCAGCACTTTTAATTTTTTTGATAATAGTGGCAGAATCATCGACGTTCCAGTTTATTTGTCGATCTGACTGTTGCATTAATGGTTGCCAGTCGCCGCTAGTTTCAATTTGCCTAAGACTTAATGGGGAGAAGTCGGCTTGTTGATATTTTTGTATGGCAATATTTACGGCCTGCAATGCTGCTTCTGTTACTTCATTTCTGTAAAGATTTGCCTTGCTGGCTTTACGCATAGGAAAAGAAACTGTCGACCAGATATCACCTGCATCCATTTCTGCATTGGCCTGTAATACGGTTACCCCCCATTCATTGAGATTTTTGAGAATAGCCCAGTCCAGTGATGAAGGTCCACGATCACCCGTTATGCCTGGATGTACGATCAGGCAAATCGTTTTTTTCCAGATGGATTCTGGGATGGCTCGTTTCAGGTAAGGAGCAATAATCAGTTCTGGTTGAAACAGGTTAACGGCCTGCAAACTGGTTTCATCATTGATATCGAATTCAACCGAGATGTCATGTCCCTGAGCTTCAAGCTCGACAAACAGTCTTTGGGTAAGGCTGTTAAAGGCATGGCAGAGTAGTAGAATTCTCATCAGAATCAGTTATCAGTTATCAGTTATCAGTTATCAGTTATCAGTAATTAGTTATCAGTTATCAGTTATCAGTTATCCGTTATCAGCAAATCCGTGGTAATTGTTCACCGGCAAGCCAGTCGACGATTCTACTGCCGCCAAAACCGGTTTGCATTTGCACGAAACCATGGGCATCTTCGATGACTTCTCCGATAATGGCAGATTGTTTGCCCAGTGGGTGAGCGCGCATAGTATCCAGTAATTTTTCAGCATCCTGTTTTTTACAGATGCAAACCAGTTTGCCTTCATTGGCAACATACAGTGGGTCTAGCCCGAGCAATTCGCAGGCGGCACTGACCGCCGGTTTAACCGGAATATCGTCTTCACGAATAGTCATGCCGACAGAGGATTGCTGGGTTAACTCATTCAAGGTTGTTGCAAGTCCGCCACGGGTGGGGTCGCGTAGACAATGAATGTCGGGCACCGCTTTTACCATGTCGGCAATCAGCGTATGTAATGCGGCAGAATCGGATTCGATGGTTGTTTCAAATTGCAGGTTTTCACGGCTCGACATGATGGCAATGCCATGATCTCCGATACTGCCGTTAATCAGAATAACATCCCCGGGCTGTGCCAGATCGCCAGATATATTGATGCCTTCTGGAACTATGCCGATACCCGTCGTGGTAATAAATACACCGTCTCCCTTGCCTTTTTCGACGACCTTGGTGTCTCCGGTAATTACGGGTACGTTGGCATCAGAAGCGGCTTTTGCCATGCTGATGACTATCCGTTCCAGATCGGCCAGAGGGTATCCTTCTTCGAGGATAAAACCGGCTGATAGATATAATGGTTTGGCTCCAGACATGGCAACATCATTCACCGTGCCGTGGACTGACAGTGAACCGATATCTCCACCAGGGAAAAATATCGGTGAGATAACGTGACCATCAACACTCATGACCATGCGTCCGCCAGTAATGTCGAAACTGGCCTGATCATTCGCCTGGCGTAGTAACTCATTGTCAAAATGTTTAACAAACAGTTCGTCAACCAGCTGGGCCATAGCCCGGCCACCACTGCCATGGGTCATATCGACTTTATCGGTTCGGGTGTTCAGACGAACAGGAAATCGTTTGCCTGTCTGTGTCATGCGACTGACTCCATATTATCTTGTTGATGATCTGTAATTTTACTGTTTTGACGAAAACGGCCATAACTCCAGTATGCTGCGCAAGCGCCCTCTGAAGACACCATGCAGGAACCCATCGGGTTTTCCGGAGTGCATACCGTACCAAATAATTTACAATCGATTGGGGTTTTAGCGCCGCGTAAAATGGAAGGGCACTCGCAGCCTTTAACGTCACTGGCCTGAATGGTGGTGATGTTAAAATACTTTTCTGCATCGAAATCGGCATAGGCCTGTTTGATCTGCAGAGCACTATAGGGAACCAGACCAAGACCGCGCCATTCAAAACTGCGGCGCAGCTCAAAGATCTCTGATACCAGTTGCTGAGCCTTGAGATTACCATCACGACTGACGACACGGGTGTATTCGTTTTCAACATCATGTCGTCCTTCATTTAGTTGACGGATTAACATCAGTGTTGATTGCATAACATCCAGAGGTTCAAAACCTGCTATCACTACCGGGCGCTGAAACTCTTCGGCAAAAAACTCATAGGGGCGACTTCCAATGATGGAACTGACGTGAGATGGCCCGAAAAAACCGTCGATGGAGACGGAACCGATATCACGTACCTCCGGGGATTCCAGAATATTCTGGATAGCAGCCGGGGTGAGCACATGATTGCAAAAAACCTTGAAGTTTTTCAAACCCAGAGCCTGAGCCTGTTTGATAGCAACGGCAGTGGGAGGCGTGGTAGTTTCAAAACCGATAGCAAAAAATACGACCTGGCGATGTGGATTGTCCTGTGCAATTTTGAGTGCGTCCTGAGTGGAATAAACCATACGAATATCGGCGCCTTCTGCCTTGATTTTTAGCAGGCTTTTGCGTCCACTGGCGGGTACCCGTAGCATATCTCCATATGTACACAGGATGACATCATGATCTTCCGCAAGCTGAATAGCATTGTCGATTCGTCCGATTGGTAATACGCAAACCGGACAACCGGGACCGTGCACGAAATTGACGTTATCCGGCATCAGGTCTTGCACACCGTAGCGGAAAATGGCATGGGTGTGGCCACCACAGAATTCCATCAAGTTATATTTTCGTTCAGGGTTGGCTTCTTTGTGAATTGATGCAGACAGTTTTTTTGCCAGGCTTTGTTGACGAAATTCATCGATATATTTCATGCCGAAACCTCTTTGTCTATCAGTCCAGCTTCTGCAAAAAGAGCCAGAGTCCGTTCGGCTTCTTCTTCGCTAACTTTGTTGAGTGCATAGCCGACATGGATAAGTACGTAATCATTAATTTTCACATCTTCGACTAAAGCCAGAGAAATTTCACGTTTGACTTCTCCTAGTGCAACGGTTGCCATATCGGTGGCTTCATTTATGCTGATAACCTGTGCGGGTAATGCGAGGCACATAAATTAAACTCCTGTTGCCGGAGTTGTCTTGTAGTCAATCATGGATATCTGCTGGGTGGCTCGAATCCACTGATACCAGCTATCCATGCCTTCACCTGTTTTTGCCGATAACTGGATAATTTTAATGCCCGGATTAACCCGGCGTGCATATTTGATACATAAATCAACATCGAAATCCAGATAAGGTAGCAGGTCTACTTTATTTAATAGCAACAGGTCGGCCGCATGAAACATGTCGGGATACTTGATGGGTTTATCTTCACCTTCGGTGACCGATAAAATGGCGACCTTGTGCGCTTCGCCGAGGTCAAAAGCTGCAGGACAAACCAGATTGCCGACATTTTCGATAAATAAAATGCTACCATCTTCCGGTTGCAGCGTTTCCAGGGCATGGCCTACCATGTGACCATCGAGATGACAGCCTTTTCCTGTATTTATTTGCAGTGCTTTGACTCCTGTCTCACGAATCCTTTCGGCATCATTGGTGGTTTGCTGGTCACCTTCAATAACCGCCAGGGTTAACTCATCTTTAAGGTCGTCTATACAACGAGTAAGCAGTGATGTTTTTCCCGAACCGGGACTGGAGACCAGATTTAGAGCTAGAATGCCATGAGTATTAAACCAGCTACGGTTGGCGGCCGCGTATTCATTGTTTTTACCCAGAATATCCTGTTCAATTTGTACCATTCTTGTCTGGCTCAAACCGGGGGCATGTGCATGTGCCGGCCCCTGCCCATAATCATGTGTATGATCATGATGAGAATGGTTGTGAGTATGGTTTTGACCGTGGTGATGATGCTCATGCTCATGGTTGTGTTGGTGATCATGTGGATGTTCATGACCTTCAATCTGAGTTTCGCCTTCACCGCATCCGCATGTAGTACACATAATGGCTCTCCTAATAGGTTATGTTATGTCTCTGCGAGACTTTGAAGTGTAGTGATTCAAGGCGCACTTTGCCGCTAATGGTTATTCCCTTGGCAAAAAGTGCAACGCCGAAGCGGTGCGTTTCAAATCTTGTCAGAGATATTATATAACCTGTTAGGGGAGCCACTACTCTACCTCCAGTTCTTTGATTTTCATTTCGTCACCGCTGGTTACCTGTAATTGATAACTGCCGCAGTCAGGGCACTCATCAAAACGTTGTTTAACGATTACATTTTTACTGCATTTCATACACCAGGCTGTGCCGGGTATATTTATAATATTAAGTGTAGCACCATCGGCCAGGCTGTCTCGAGTTACCGCGTCAAAACTAAATAACATGGCTTCAATTTCCACGCCTGACAGGTCTCCAATTTCGAGCCATACATTTTTTACCCGGCTGAAGCCCTGTTTGACGGACTCGGCCTCCAGTACCTGCAAAACACCCTCACATAATGACATTTCATGCATTGTTAATGACCTTTTTCATGTGTGGATTCTCAAGCTGTAACCAACACAGGGATCTATAGCGTTAATCACCAGTCGAGCCAGTTGATCTAATTGTTCTGGATGTTTGGGGGTCAGGTTGGTTAAGCTTTTGGCGATCAGCCCCTGTGGATGAAAATTCCATTCTGTAGGAGCCAGAATCTGATAATTACTGATTTTCTGTTGCTGAATTTGAACATGATGAATCAGGCGACCTCTAGCAGCCTCGGTTTGGGCCAGACCGGTTGTTGATGCTGCTTTTAATTGGGGTATGTTATTAACCGTCTCCAGTTGATCAAGTAGGTTTTGAAGCTGTTGTGGAATGCTGGCCAGTTCAATCAAACGTGCAACCCACCGTGTAATGAGTGTGTTATTAAACTGTAGTATTAGTTGTTGAACTAGCGGGTGCTGTTGTTGTCGTGTCAGAGAAGTGGTTTCATATAAACAGCCTTTCCAGTCTGGTTGAGCGATAAATTCCTCAGCATTGTTAGCATTAAAACGTTTAATTAATTCCTCAGGATTAAGTTCGGGTAAATGCAGGCAATCTGAAAAACCTTCGGAGCTCCAGTTATTGTTGATGATAAAACTGACTGACCGGGCAGCTATGCTGTCACATTCTGTTATCCAGTGGTTGAGTCCATCGAGGTCATTAATGGTTAGCCAGCTGTTGCAGGGAACGCCGAAAACTTTTTGCTGTAGATCCTGTTCTAGCTCTTTTATCAGGGTTTGCAGGCGAGTTATTTCTGATCTTAATTTACTGTCCAGGCTGAAGGCTTTGCCGTCTTTGAATAGTGCCTGCTTAAACTCATTCAGTTTCTGAGCTGAAGAAGGAGGCACGGTGACCTCTGTATTCATTGCAAATAACTTTGGCCAGTCAACAAAGATGCGAAACAGGTGTTCACGAGCACTTTCTGCCAATACCAGCATATCTCTGGCTGTTTCCATGACTGGATGTATCTCCAGATTCAGGTTTTGTTGAATAGCTTTGAGGCTGGTTCGAGCCTGGGCAACGCTGCAGATGTTGTAAATAAGTGGAATCAGGGATAAGGCGTTTTCTATATTTTTTCCTATCATGACTTTTGATACATTCACTGGACGGCTGGAATGAATTTCTACCCTGGACCCTGATTTTTCATGCGGGTACAGGTCGATTTCAATTTGACCTTCTATAGTGTTCGTATTCATCGTGACTGTACTGGCCGCCTCTAAAGAAAGCAGATATTGAGCTAAGAATGACTTAAATAATTACATAAGTGCATAAAAGTGTAAATACTTATTACACTTATGTTTTTATAATAAATTTTATAACTGCAAAGTTACTTTCCGAAAAGGAGGTCAAAGTGGTTAGCCACTATTCTGTTATGTTTCTCCAGAAATCCTCTGTTATTTATTAAGTAGTTGAATTTTAAAGTACTAATTCGATTTAGCACAAAATTTGCAATTCATTTTCGAACTTATAAGTACATGAATGTGTACACCTCATTTGCCAACCGGAGGATAACAAATGGTGGGAATAGAAATAGATTACTCAGAAGTGGAAAAACGTCTGGGTGTTTCCAGAAGAACATTTCTGAAATTTTGTACGGGTGTAGCAGCTTCACTGGGCTTATCGACCCATGCAGCCGTGGCCATGGCTAATGCGGTAGCTGATCCTAAAAGGAGACCACCAGTCATATGGTTACATGGTCAGGAGTGTACCGGTCCAACCGAAGCGCTACTGAGATCTGAGCAGCCAAGCATGGAACATTTAATCCTGGATCTTATTTCTCTGGATTATCACCAGACTCTGGATGCCGGAGCGGGTCATCAGGTTGAAGATATCAAGAAAAAATCCATGCTGGAAAACAAGGGTAAATATCTTCTGGTTATTGAGGGTGCAATCCCGATTAAAGACAATGGCATTTATTGTAAAATTGCGGGTGAGACGATGCTCGATCTAACTCATGAGGCTGCTGCAAATGCGGCAGCAATAGTTGCTTATGGTTCCTGTGCAAGTTGGGGAGGAGTGCAGTCTGCATCTCCTAATCCCACAGGGGCAACGGGTGCCCCGCAGGTATTGAAAGATAAAACTGTAGTAACCATTCCGGGTTGTCCACCCAATCCAGCTAATTTTATTGGTACTGTGTTGTACTTTGTCACCTATGGGAAATTACCTCCGATCGATGATAAAGGTCGTCCCAAGTGGGCTTATGGTCGTCTGATCCACGAGAATTGCTATCGTCGTCCACATTTTGATGCTGGACGTTTTGCTAATGAGTTTGGAGATGAAGGACATCAAAAGGGTTACTGCCTTTATAAACTCGGCTGTAAGGGTCCTGAAACATATAACAACTGCCCCAGCCTTGAATACAACAACGTGGGTGGCGGTGTATGGCCTGTAGGTGTCGGGCACCCCTGCTTTGGTTGCTCTGAAGGAGGTGTTGGGTTTGAAAAACCCATGTTTAGTCTGGCGGATGTTAAAACACATACGCCTCCTAATATGTTTCCGGCAATTGAGACTCGTGAAGCCAGTGGCACTATGACAGCTGGCGCGGCAGCTCTTGCGGGTGTAGCGGTGGGTGCAGCCATAGGTGCAACTGCCATGGGTGCAAAAAAGCTGGATGAGAAAGAAGGAAAACAGGAATAGGGGGCGTTATGAAGCGTAGAGATTTTCTTAAAGCCACATTGGGTGGGACCGCAGCAACACTGTGTACCACTGCCGAGGCTCGGCCAAATCTTGAGCCAGCTCCAGAAGCAGTGGGAATGCTATTTGATTCAACCTTGTGTGTGGGTTGTAAAGCCTGTGTCAGCATCTGTAAAGAATTGAATGACATGCCACCAGTAACCGACAACGAACAACAAATCTGGGATTCGGCACGTGACCTGTCAGGTGAAACCCTGAATGTCATTAAGGTCTATAAAGATGGTGATGCAAAGACCAAGGATGCAGAAATAAATGGATACTGCTTTGAAAAACGCAGTTGTATGCATTGTGTTGATCCGGGTTGTGTTTCTGTGTGCCCCTGTACTGCGATGCGACAGCATAAGGTCACCGGCATAGTCACACATCATGCTGATGTATGCATAGGCTGTAGAAACTGTATGGTGGGTTGTCCTTATAATGTGCCACAGTTCGAATACAACGAATTGTTCGGCCAAATTCAAAAATGCCAGATGTGTAATCAGGCTGGTCTAGAGCGAGTCGACAAAGGGCAGATGACGGGTTGTGCCGAAGTTTGTCCTACAGGTGCTACCTTGTTTGGTCCACGTAAAGCCCTGCTTCAGGAAGCTAAACACCGCATGCAACTTAAACCGGGTGAAATCTATAATTACCCGCGTGGTGATGTCAGCAAACCATACAGTCACCATGAAAAAGAAGTGCCAGCCTATAGAGATCATATCTGGGGTGAGAAGGAGGCGGGTGGCACCAGTGTCATGCATATTTCATCTGTACCTTTTGACAAACTGGGTATGCCGGCTGTTGGAGATCGTTCGGCGGCTTCAGTTGCCGAGACAGTTCAGCACTCGATATACAGCTTTATGGCATTGCCGGCAGTTGCTTTAGCTGGATTAACTTATGTAGTGCGTCGTAACACCGACGATGATAATGATGGAGGTGAGTCATGAGTTCGCATAAAGCGATAGGCGGCCGTTTATTCACTGCACCGTTTATGGTGCTGCTGGTTATCTTCCTGATTGGCTGCTTTTTTATGTTTCAACGTTTTACCTCCGGTATAGGGTCTGTCAGTAACCTGAATGGTGGTTTCGCCTGGGGTATATGGGTGGTCTACGATGTGGTTATAGGCACGGCTTTTGCCTGCGGTGGATATGCCCTGGCTTTTATGGTTTATGTGTTTAATAAAGGACAGTATCACCCGCTAGTTCGTCCTGCCGTGTTGGCTAGTCTGCTGGGTTATGCGATGGGTGGCTTTGGTGCCTTTTTTGATATGGGACGTTTCTGGCAATTCTATGAAATATTCTTACCCGGAAACTGGAACTTTAATTCAGTAATGCTGGAAGTAGGGCTTTGTGTCGCTGCTTACATTATTGTGCTTACTCTGGAGTTTGCTCCTGCTTTACTGGAAAGGCTTGGTATGCATGGTTTATTAAAAGCATTGAACAAAGTGTTATTCCTGTTTATCGCACTGGGTGTTCTATTACCCACCATGCATCAGTCTTCACTTGGTTCGCTGTTAATTGCGATGGGGCATAAAGTTCATCCGCTCTGGCAAACCTTGCATATGCAACCCTTACTGGCCCTGTTGACAGCTTTGACCATGGGTTTCTCTATTGTTATTTTTGAGGCGTCTACTTCGGCCGTGGGATTTGGGCGACATTCTGAATCTGGTTTGTTGTCAAAAATGGGCAAGGTTATCGTTGGTTTGCTGTTAACTTTTTTGCTGATTCGATTAGTCGTGCTGATGCTACAGGGTAAGCTCGGATTGATTTTTGCTGCTGATTTTGCCTCGCTCATGTTCCTGCTGGAGATGGTTCTGTTTGTTATTCCACTGGTTATTCTGTTGTCATCGGAACGACGTTCTCGTGGAGGTCAGTTATTGATTGCTGCCGTCAGTATGTTATTGGCCGGTAGTTTATACCGGTTTAATGCTTTTCTTTTTACTTTTAATCCAGGTCTGGGTTATAGCTATTTTCCTTCGGTTTCAGAGATCATGATTACTCTGAGCATTATTGCGCTGGAATTAATGGCCTACCTGATTTTGGTTAAGACTCTGCCCGTACTGCATCGTGAAGAGCATGCGTAAATTTTAGGAGATAGTTTTGTGACTACACGTATTACAGTTGACCCCATTACTCGAATCGAAGGGCATCTTCGAATAGATGTAGAAGTTGATGATGGCAAGGTATCCAAAGCCTGGTCATCCGGCCAGATGTGGCGAGGTATTGAAAAAATTCTTGTTGGACGTGACCCCCGGGAAGCCTGGTCATATACACAGCGTTTTTGTGGAGTATGTACCACGGTTCATGCGATCACTTCTGTTCGTGCGGTTGAAAATGCTTTGAATCTGGAAGTGCCATTAAATGCCCAGTTAATTCGAAATATTATTCAGACTGCTCATGCAATCCAGGATCATATCGTGCATTTTTATCACCTGTCTGCGGTGGACTGGGTGGATGTGGTTTCAGCGCTGGATGCTGATCCGGTGGCTACGGCTAAACTGGCAGAATCATTATCAGACTGGCACTTAAATGGTCCGCATGAAATGAAAGCAGTACAGGAGCGCTTAAAGACATTTGTGGGTAGTGGACAACTTGGCCCGTTTGCCAGTGGTTACTGGGGGCATCCCGCCATGAAATTACCACCAGAAGTTAATTTACTAGCTGTGGCACATTATTTACAGGCGCTGGATATTCAGAACCATGCAAATAAAATTGTGGCGATTCTTGGTGGTAAGAGTCCGCATATTCAAAATGTAGCAGTGGGGGGTGTGAGTAACTCTATCGGCCATGATGCTCCTTCAGTGCTTAATATTGAACGTTTGATGCTAGTCAAAAATTTCATCGATAAACTGGATCACTTTGTTAAATCTACCTATATGTCCGATGTGCCAGCGATTGGTGCTTTCTACCTGGACTGGGCTGGTATTGGTGGTGGAGTAAATAACTACCTGACGGTTCCAGATTGCCCGGTAGATACCAAGGGAACAGAGTTTATGTTACCCGGAGGTTTTATTGAAAATGCTGATCTGGCTTCCCTCAAACCAATAAAAACTTTCGATGATGCTTATTTTCGTGATGGAGTAGCGGAGAGTTCGAAACATGCATGGTATGAAGGTGATGATGCGTTACACCCCTGGGTAGGTGAAACCGAACCACAGTACACTGACTTTCAGGATGAGGGTCAATACTCATGGGTCAAGGCACCGACTTTTTATGGAAAGCGGGCGGAAGTAGGCCCACTTGCCGATGTGTTAGTTGGTGTAGCTTCGGGGCATGATGGTTATACTAAATACCTGAATCAGACGATGGATATATTGAAATCAGTTTCAGGAAATCCTGATATTCCGTTGGCGGCAGTTCATTCTACAATAGGTCGACATGCTGCTCGTGCAATACGTTGTGGTGTGATGATAGATACACTGCATGATCAGTGGCAACGACTGGTGGATAATATTGGTACTGGTGATGTTGATACCTTTAATTCTCCTGTCTTTCCTAAAGAAGAAATTAAGGGTGTTGGATTTCATCAGGCACCACGAGGTGCTCTGTCACATTGGGTAGTGATAGAAAACGGTAAAATTAAAAATTACCAGGCTGTTGTTCCCAGTACCTGGAATGCCGGTCCGCGTGATGCTGATGGTCAGATAGGACCCTATGAAGCATCATTAATGGATAACCCGGTTGCCGATCCGGAAAAACCTCTGGAGATTTTACGTACCGTGCATTCTTTCGATCCCTGTATTGCCTGTGCAATTCACATGGTCGATACCGAGCAAAAAGAGATCGTGAAAGTGAAGGCTCTGTAACCAAACCAGAGGATGTAGTGAGATGGCGAGTAAAAATATATTAATTATTGGCATGGGTAATGTGCTGATGCAGGATGAAGGTGTCGGTGTTCGAGCGGTTGAAGAGCTGGAAAATCGCTACATTATTCCTCAGGGAGTTACGGTGATTGATGGGGGTACTACAGGTATGGGTTTGTATGATCCCATTCGTAATTGTGATCAATTAATAGTAGCTGATGCGATTAATACTGGAGATGCTTATGGCACTCTGGTACGTATTGCAAATGATGATATCCCTGCTTTCTTTCAAACTAAACTGTCTAATCATCAACTGGGACTTTCTGATTTACTAGCATTGTTAACTCTTAAAGCAGAAGTGCCTCGGCATGTTGCTATTATCGGCATGGTTCCACATTCGCTTGAAAATAAACTGGGTCTGACAAACGAAGCTGCAGCGGGGCTCGATGCCATGGTTAAACGGTTAGTGGACGAACTGGCTGATCTGGGTGTGCAGCTGGAAGAACGCAGTGAGCAACTGATTGGTCACTGGCGTAGGGAAGCCGAGCTGGAAGCACAAGGTTTATGTGCATAGGGGTGCCGGTACAGATTGTTGAGTCGGGTGAATTCATGGCTACCTGTCTTGGGCGAAACGGTGAAGAGCAGGTCAACATGATGCTGATAGGCCCTCAACCCGAAGGAAGCTGGGTATTGAATTTTCTGGGTTCTGCTCGAGAAGTGTTGACTGAACAGGATGCCATCAATATCAACAAGGCACTGGATGGATTGTCTGCGATTATGTCAGGGGAAGCTGATATTGATATTGAACATTATTTCCCGGGTGTAGCCTGAATAGATGAAAAATTTACAAAATATAATTGATGTTCTGGAAGCTACCTTCGAACGAATACATCTTGAGCAAATGCAGGGGATTCCCATTCTTAATTCTGCAATAAAAGTTCAGGCATTAGGTTTTCAGCTGTATCAGGGCCGGGTGCTGGGTGTCATTATTACTCCCTGGTTAATGAATATTGTGATGTTGCCAAAGCAGAATGAAGAGTGGAGTAACATGGAACTGGGTCATAAACAACCGCACAAGTTTCCCTCAAAAAACTATAAGTTTATGGTGAATAATATTGATGGTATCGGTCCATGTCAGACGCATTCGTTGTATTCACCAATGCGGGATTTTGCCAGTCACGAGCAGGCAGTTACTGTGGCACAGGAATTCCTGGATAGTTTGATGGTTGAGAAAGAACTAACCGAAGAGGATATGGTTGATGAAGAATTGCTGGGCCGTGTTATGCGTGGAGAAGACACACCCGAAATAAATCTGGATGATTTTGCTGTTATCGAGCCCATGGCTGCAGGGGTCGGACCTGTAAGAGGGCAATCTGATATGAAAGTTCAGGTAAAGGAAAAACTATCTCGACGCGATTTGTTACGTGGAAATTTTAAATAATATGTAACTCTTGAGTTTCGATTTTTCTATATATTTAAAAATTTTTTTACCACGAACTAGGGCAGGATGCCCGTAGGTAGAACAATGCAGGAGCAATTGTCGAGTCACGAAGCTCACGAAAAAAAACAAATAATGCTAAAAGTAATTGGATAAATCAGTCATTGTCTCAATCTTAAAAAACTTATTGATAAATAATGATGTACCTTCGTGTCTTCGTGGTGAATATTTTTTGACATTTTTGAATACGCTGAGCAGTTACAATAATAATCTGTGATAAATTCAAGCAATAAAAACTAGTCCTTGTTTTAACAAACAGGGATTAGTTTTGTTGAAGAATTTTACTTAAAGTGGCTATTAATTTTTGCATTTCCTGTTCTGTACCGATAGTGATTCGTAGATAGTTATCAATTCTGGGTTTGTTGAAATAACGTACCAGCACGCCGGCCTTTTTTAGCTCTGAATAGAGTTCCTGAGCAGATCTGCTCTCATGGCAGGCAAAAATAAAATTAGCCGCAGAAGGTAAAACTTTAAAACCCAGTCGGGTTAATTGTTCGCTAGCCTGTTCCCGTGTTTGAACGATTTTCTGACAGGTTTGCTGAAAGTAACTGTCATCTTCGATAGAACTGACTGCTGCTGTCTGGGCCAGTGAGTCTATCGGATAAGAATTAAACGAATCTTTAACCCGGTTCAAACCCTCAATCAAATCTTTATGCCCAATCGCGTAACCCAGACGCAATCCTGCCAGGCTGCGAGATTTTGAAAATGTCTGAATAACCAGCAGATTATCGTATTTTCTGGTTAACGGAATGGCCGACTCACCACCAAAATCGATATAGGCTTCATCGATGATGACCACCGATGAATTGTTTTTGCAAAGTTGTTCTATATCAGCCAATGGCATCAACATGCTGGTGGGTGCATTCGGGTTTGGAATAATGATACCGCCGTTATCAATATCAAAATCGTTTATGTTGATGCTGAAGTCTTCATTGATGGGAATTGTTTTAGATTCAATTTCATACAGACCACAATACACAGGGTAAAAGCTATAGCTTAAATCTGGAAAAACTAAAGGTTTGGACTGTTTGAAAAAAGCCTGAAAACTATGTGCCAGCACTTCGTCTGAACCGTTGCCTACGAACACGTTGTCCTGCTGCACTCCAAATCGTTGAGCCAGTGCCTGTCGTAATTGTGTTGATTCAGGGTCAGGGTAAAGCTTCAGATGATCTTTGTTATAATTATCTATTGTTGCCGTCACTTTCGGTGAGGGCGGGTAAGGATTTTCGTTGGTATTTAGTTTGACGTACTGTTGATCCTGCGGCTGCTCACCGGGTATGTAAGGGTCTAATTTGTGAACGAGGTCTGTCCAGTACTGGCTCATGCAGGTATCCAGGTTAATGATTTAAAAAAAGGTAACTACTTAGCGAGTTTTAATAGTAGGTCGCAAAAAGATTTTTTACCACGAAGGCACGAAGTACACGAAGGCAAGTCATTAATAGGCAATAAGTTTTTTCATAATGATTACATAAACGGATTTAGTAGATTATCTATAACAATATTTGTCTCTCTTCGTGAACTTCGTGCCTTCGTGGTGAATATCTTTTGACTTTTTAAATACGCTGAATAGATAAAAAATAGAATATTAACGTATAAAGTTCTATAAGTCGCGAAGTTGATGGTGGAACTGTTAATTGTTTTTAGTCGTTGAAGACGCTCATCCAGCAATCATTCAGTACTAATAATATTTCCCGGTATTGCTGTAAAGTTTGTAAATTCAGTCTGTCTTCTGCATTGTTATAAGCCGCAAGTAATTGCCGGCAATGGCTTTCTTCGTATACCCCCGAATTACAAATAGTGGCTAGATCCCAGTAGGGACTTGCCATGGATGAATACTCCCAGTCGATCATCCATAACTTATTATTGGCGTCGAGTAACAGGTTGTTTTCATTCAGGTCATTATGTGAAGGCACCAGTTTATTAAACTCTGACTCCAGTGTTTGCAAGCTGGTTCTGGCATGTTTAAAACGTAAACTATAACTTTTCTGTTGTTCGATATTTAATAATTCATAATAACGATTTAATAATGACTGCAGGTCTACCTGTCCCTGAAACTGCTGCTGACTGTTGTGTAACTGACCTAAACTTTCGGCGACTAAATGGATCATGTCAATTTGTCTCAAGTCTGCTGTAGTAGGAGATTTACTCTTTGTAATTGTTTGTGTGAGACTTTCTCCCTCCTCGTTGTGCCATATGCAGATTGGTGACAGGCCCAGCTTAAAAGCGATTTGTTCGTTACAGATTTCAGCTTTGCGGTTTATGTAAATGTTGGTTTGTGCACGAGGAAGTCGCAGAATTAAATCAACAGAGTTGTTCTTTAGATGATAATTCTGATTGGTATAGCTTGGTAACTCAGTGATTGTAAATTCATCAGGGTGATAATCTGCAAGCATCGGGATGCGCTTAAATACCTGGCTCAGAGATGGCTCTCTGGTATTTTTCATAATGATCCCAGGTAATTGCGGATAGCTTTATTTTTTGAATTGTTCAGAAGTTTGAAGGTTTCATCTATTGCAGATACTCTGCCCTGATGGATAAATGCCGTGCGCCCTGAAGCCTGCAGGGCATCATCGGGCTGGTGGCTGACCAGTAATGCAATCATTGATTTTTGTTGAACCAGTGATTTAAGTAATTCGATGAGTTCCTGTCGCAGGGCAGGGCCGAGAGCTGCAAAAGGTTCATCCAGTAATAGCACTTTGTGATGTCGAACCAGAGCGCGGGCCAGTGCAACTCGTTGCCTTTGACCACCTGATAACTGACCGGGTTTGCGTTTTTCCAGACCGGATAGCCCTAATTTTTTGAGGGCATCTGATACTTCATCTTTCTGTTTGCTGGTCAGTTTTAGTGAAGGGTTGATGCCAAGTGCCACGTTGGTATAAAGGTCAAGATGAGGGAATAAATTATGCTGTTGAAATACCATGGTGAGTGGTCTCTCTGCCGGGCTTAATTTCTCTACGAATTCATTATCGATACTTATATGACCACTTTGTGCGGGTAAAAAACCGGCAATCAAATTGAGTAATGTTGATTTTCCACAGCCGCTTGGACCTATAATACTTAGAATTTCACCGGGTACCGCAGTGAGTTCAAATAACATTTCCGGCTCTTGTTGTTGATGATAGCTAAAACTAAGTTGTTCAATTTTTAACATAATCTTTCCCACCCAAACCGCGTTCCAGGGACCAGAAAACCAGTAGGCACATTAACAGCAAAAACACAGCACTGACAGCCGCCTGGGGAATTCGATAAGCGCCAAGTTGCTGGTATAACATCAGTGGAAGAGTCGTGGTGTCAACTGAACCAAACAGCGCGATGACACCCAGATCACCCATTGCCATTGCAGAGACCAGAGCGGCGGCCAGGCCTATGGGACGTCTTAGTAATGGCCAGTCTATCCAGCGGAATTTATGCCAGCCTTGAAGCGCCAGGCTGCAACATAGGTTTTGGTAACGCATCTGGTTTTTACGCATGGCAGGGCTTAAAACTTTAATCACAAAAGGTAAACCCATCATGGCGTTGATCAATATGACGATTGGGAAGACCCAGTCAAATACATCTACATGAGGTGCCAGTAATACAAAATAGCCAGTGCCTAAAACCAGAGGAGGCACAACATAAACAACAGATCCCGCCAGCTCTATCCACTTGGCTTTGTTAATCTGGCCCCTGTTAGCAAATACACTGCTGCTGCGTAATAAAAACCAACCGGCTAAAACGGAGCAAAAAGCAGCGCTGAGACCAATCATCAGGGTATAGGCAGTTGCCTGCCAGAGTTTGTTGTCGGAGATTACTTCAATGACAGGGCCGCGAATAGCATCGAGTATCATTGCTAGTAATGGCAGCCCGACAAATATTGCGGCAAGTAAAATCACCAGATTATGAAACAGTCTGTTTTTGTTGTGCCATGCATAATTGCTAGCGGAGATAGTGATTTCTACTTCGGGTAATTTTTGCAAACTGAGACCTATGACTGCAACAACCAGACACAAGCTTAATTGTAACAAAGCCAGTATCACCGCTTGAGTTGGATCAAAATCAAAACGAAGAGACTGGTAAATGGCAACTTCCAGAGTTGAACTTTTGGGGCCACCGCCGAGGGTTAACACCACCGCAAAGCTGGTCAGGCATAACATGAAAACCAGTAGGCTGACGCCGGGCAGGTTTTCGCGAATTGCTGGCCATTCGATATGAACCCAGCGTTGCCATGGGGTAAAACGTAATTGCTCAGCCAATTGCCAGTAGTGGTCGGGTAATGATTGCCAGACAGGCAATAATAAACGCACAGCCAGTGGTAAATTAAAAAATACGTGGGCAATCAGGATGCCATTTAAGCCGTAAAGTGAGCGGCCAAGAGGAATCCAGCCTTCAGCACCGTACACCGAAACAACGCCCATTACGGCGACAATGGATGGAACAACCAGGGGCAGGCCAAACAATTTTAGTAGTAAGTTGCGTAATGGAAAATTACCGCGAAAAGCGATAGAGCGTGCAACCAGTAGAGCCAGTCCCAGGCTTATTAAAGTAGATAAAAATGCTTGCCAGAAACTGAAAAACAGGACTCGACGAATATAGCTGCTGTGCCAGAACTGTAAATCACCGGGTTCAAACCCCGGCAGGCGACCAACCGCCAGCAGGCTGGCCATCGGAATCAGTACCGCCAGCCCGAGCAGGGTCAGTACCCAGAAAGCTGAAGTGGGCTGGCGGTTCATCGATTGATTTAATTAGCCATTGCTTCAAGCCATTCATTGACCCAGCTTTTTCGATTACTGGCAATGACCTGGTCTGTAAATAACAACGATGGAGAAGGATCTATAAGTTTATTAAAACCAGCCGGTAAGTCGGATTTTGCCAGAATTGCAGGGTACATCCAGTTAGTGGCTGGAATAACTCTCTGAAATTTTTCGCTCAACATGAATTGTAAAAACTGTCTTGAAAGTTCTTTTTGTTTACCTGATTTAAGCAAACCTGCAACTTCAATTTGTTGATAATGACCTTCACTAAATTTGGCTGCAGCAAAACGCTCATCCTTCTCGGCAATGATGTGATAAGCCGGTGAAGTGGTATAACTTAGCACCATATTTGCTTCACCTTTAAGAAAAAGACCGTAGGCTTCACTCCAGCCCTTGCTAACCGTAACAATGCGTTTGGATAACTTGTTCCAGGCTTCATCGGCTTTATCGCCATAGACTTTTTTGATCCATAGTAATAAACCTAAACCAGGGGTACTGGTGCGTGGATCCTGTATCAAAATGCTTGGGCCGTTAGTGTCTTCGACCAGGTCTTTAAGACTGGTGGGAGGTGTTTTGAGTAATTCTTTATTGTAGACAAAAGCAAAATAACCATAGTCATAAGGTAGAAAAACTTCATCGTTCCAGCTTTGAGGCAATGTTGATTTCGGCATTGATAAAGCATGCGCTTCAAATAATCCGGTAGCTTTAGCTTCTGCTGTGAGATTGGTGTCTATGCCTAGTACGAGATCAGCTTTAGTATTTTTTCCTTCAAGTTTAAGCCTGCTTAATAAAGAGACTCCATCTTCCAGTCCGACAAGTTCGAGTGTGCAGTTGCATTGTTTTTCGAAAGCTTCTTTAACCTTTGGACCTGGCCCCCAGTCACTGGTGAAAGAGTCGTATGTGTAAACAGTTAGAGTGGGTTTTGCTGCTTGCGCATTAAAGGCAAATAGAATTGCCAGAATTGAGCTAAAAAGTAATTTTTGTAAAAAAGACATATATAAATTCTCCATTAAACAATCATAAAAAGGAGAGATGTGGAGTAGTTTTGATTCGCTCACATCCCTACGCCAGTATTAACTGGATCAGGTTCATCGGGTTGGTAATGGAAATACCTCTCAGCTCTTAAGAGCACCCCGTTGAGGAGGGCGTAATATATTACCTGTAAGGCTTGGGGGCAAGGGTAGCGAGGAAATTATTAATCATTTTGAGTGTTTTCAATCAAGGTAATCAATTTTTGCCGTGTGCTTATTTATATGATGGTTGGGTTTTATTGATACTGGAATGAAGAATGCCAACTCTAAAAATGGTTTACAGGTTCATTGGGTTGACATGACAATGTCTCTCAGCTCAGCAGAGCACCCCGTTGGGGGTGGCTGTGCTAATTGTCAGGCTGTCCATGATCCATTCTGGCCAGCCTGTTATTTTATTTGATTACTTACTAAGGTGACCAGGGCATCATGTCTCTCATACCTTTCATGGTAGGAGCCACGTTATATGTCAGTACATTCAAATCCCTGCTCATTAAGGTGACATTGCTATTTAACTTCTTCATGTCGCCACTCATAGAGCCGATATCCGTACTGAGTTGTGTCATATTTGAGTTCATCGAGTGAGTGTCTTTGCTCATTGTTCCGACATGTGTATTCAGTTCAACCATACTGCTATTCATTGAATGAGTATCCTGGCTCATTCCAGTTACTTTCTGGGTCATGGTGGTAACGGCTATCTGCATTTTTCCCATATCACTGGACATACTGGTCATAGCTGTTTCCATAACATTTACAACATGAAACATGTATATGATTGCTATAACGGCCATGATCATACCCGGTATTGCAATCCATTTATTTCGACCTGCTCGATGCTCTTCAACCTTGGTCAAATGTTTAAATTTCTTGTCCTGCAATTTTTCCTGCTCATGAACTTCCTTTAATGTCTGCTCATGATCTTTCATGATTGTACTGGTCAATGATTTTATAATACTCTGGCTGCGCTCTTCCTGTTCATTGCTTTTTACTTTCAGGCTGCTAAAAGTACTGTCTAAAGATTGATAGAGTTTGTTCATCTCTTCATTACGAGCACTATTCTGTTCGCTGGAGAGATTTGAATGGGTTGTAAAGCCTTTTTGCATTTCCTTGACCAGAGATGTTATCTGCATATCTCTGCTTTTTTGTTCTGCCTGCATTTCCTTTACGATGGATTGAATCGTTGCAAGGGCTTCTGTGTTAAATGCATTTGAATCTTTTGTGGTGCTCACTGCTGAAGTTTTTTCAGGTGCCCCAGCCGAAGTAGGTTTTTTATTTACTGATTTCTTGATAGCAGCCTTTTTAGTTGCAGCTTTCCTGACAGTGGCCTTTTTTACGGGAGGCTTGTCGGTTGCTGTAGCTTTCTTGATGGGTGCTTTTTTGCGAGCGGACTTCTTAACTACCATGATGCTGTACCTGAGTTATTTTTAAGGGTTGTTAAATGGAATTAAAATGAATAAGAATATAATTATATTCTAAAAAAGAAAGAAAGAAGCAGAAAGTTTGAAAAACAGAAGTTTTTACAATGTGTTGTGTGTTTAAAAAAGTTGACGCCCACCATCAACCGTAATGACCTGACCATTAATGTAATCACTGGTGACAAGAAACATAATGGTATCGGCGATGTCGATAGGGTTCCCTGTTTTGTTAAGCGGGATTTTATCCAGAATTTTTTGCTGAACATTGATATCCAGTTCGTTTTCATCTTCTGGCCACAGGATAGCACCGGGTGCTATGGCATTGACTCTAACGTCTGGCCCCATTTCTAGAGCCAGTGATCGTGTCAGCATGACTTTAGCTGCCTTGGCGCAAGAGTAGGTGATGTGATCCTTGAGAGGGGATCGGGCATGAATATCAACCATATTTACGATGCTGCCTTTACTCTGTTTAAGTGCAGGATAGCAGGCCTGAGACAGAAACATGGGGGCTTTGATGTTGGTGCCCATCAGGTCATTCCAGCTATCTTCATCAATGCTACCCAGTGTGGTCGGGTAAAATGTCGATGCGTTATTGATCAGAATATCAAGGCCGTCAAAAGCATTATAAGCCTGTATTGCAAGGTGATGAATTTCATCGATATTTAGCAGGTCAGCCTGAAGCATTGTGGCGGAACTGGTTCGAATTGAGTTTAACCTTTCCACTAATTTCTCGGCCTCTTCACTGGAGCGACCATAATGAATGATGATGTTCGCACCATTTTCATGTAAAGTCTTTGCGCTTTGAGCGCCGATACGTCGTGCGGCTCCTGTAATTAAGGCTGTTTTACCTGCAAGTTTCATTAGAGTTTCATCCTGAAAATAAGAAAGTAAATAAATGTCATCATATCACCCCGGCACCGAGTTACCAGTTCCTGATGCTGAGCAGATAGAACATAGTTCCCGTTTGATTGAAAAAATCATTCTGAAAATCGCTTCATCGGGCGGAGTAATTTCTTTTCGGGATTATATGAATAGCTGTTTATATGAACCGGGACTCGGGTATTACACTGCTGGCTCAACTAAATTTGGTGCCAGTGGAGATTTTATTACAGCTCCAGAAGTTTCATCATTATTTGGACAAAGTCTGGCTAACCAGGCGGCTGATTTATTTAATCAAGGTCTGGAAAGACATTTCCTCGAATTTGGAGCAGGTACGGGTAAGTTATGTGTTGATATTATTCAAAGGATGAATGATCAGGGTATCGACTGGATGAGTTATCAAATGCTGGAACCCAGTAGTGATTTACAACAGCGTCAGCAGCAATTTATAAAACAGCATCTAACGAGCAAAGATGTAAATAAAATCCAGTGGTTATCAAAACTTCCAGAGGGGTTTAACGGCTTAGTGCTGGGTAATGAAGTACTGGATGCCATGCCGGTTAATGTTGTAGTTAAGAATCAGCAATGGATGGAGTTGGGGGTCTCTTTTTCAGATCAGAAATTTGAATGGGTAGAATTCTCTCAAAACAGTGAAGCAGTGCAAAGAATACAATCGATTGACTTGCATAATGAGCTACCGGATCATTATTGCACTGAAGTGAATCTAAATTATCGACCCTGGTTTAATAGTCTGCAGCTAAGTTTCGATAAAGCAGTTGTGTTGTTAATTGATTATGGTTATGAGCAACACCAGTATTACCATCAGCAAAGGACTACAGGTACTTTAGTTTGTTTCTATCGACATCGAGTACATCCTGATCCGTTTGTGTACCCTGGTTTGCAGGATATTACTGCCTTTGTTGATTTTGATACAGTTGCGGATGCTGCAGAAGGTGCAGGGTTTAGTATCAGTGGTATGACCACTCAGGCCAATTTTCTGATGGAAAATGGTTTACTTGAACTGTCATCTTTAGAGTCAGCAGGTGAAATACAGCGACTTGAAATTGCACAGCAGATTAAAACTCTGACCTTGCCGGGTGAAATGGGTGAAAAATTTAAAGTGATTGGTTTGCAGAAAAATCTGCAACTTGATTTGACTGGTATTTAAAAAAATTAATATTCACCACGAAGAACACGAAGGGCACGAAGAAAGTAAAGAAAGACTTTAGGGTTGTTTATTTAGCTAAGATTTATCCTTCTGAATACTTTTTTTGGAGTCAGAAAGTAATCGCTTATTTGTGATGAAGTAAAAATAATTTAATCAAGTTTTCCTTCGTGTTCTTCGTGAGCTTCGTGGTGAAAAATATAGGAAAAACCAACTAAGAAAAACTATGGATACACTACAAATTATTATTCTTGCTCTGGTGCAGGGATTGACTGAATTTTTACCTATTTCAAGTTCTGCTCACCTGATTCTTGTGCCGGTGCTGCTTAAATGGCCTGATCAGGGATTGATTTTTGATGTGGCCGTGCATGTTGGCTCTCTCACTGCGGTGATGGTTTATTTTCGGCACGAAGTGTTCAACATGACAACGGCATGGTTCAGTAGTGTTTTTAAACAAAATCATAATCAGGATAGTCGTTTAGCCTGGTGGGTTATTCTGGGTACTATTCCAGCTGTTATCGCCGGTTTATTATTTAAGGATATTATCGAAACAGATTTGCGTTCGCCATTGGTTATCGCAGCGACAACACTTGTTTTTGGTTTATTGCTGGGTTTTGCTGACAAAGTTAAACGACACACCCGTGATGAGTACAGCATGACTTTAAAAGATGTTTTGTTTGTTGGCTTAATGCAGGCTCTGGCGTTAATCCCCGGGACTTCTCGTTCAGGTATTACCATGACGGCAGGACTTTTTCTGGGTTTAAATCGAGATGCTGCTGCGCGGTTTTCTTTTCTGCTTTCTATTCCGATAATTATTGCCAGTGGCCTGTTTAAAACTAAAGACCTGATTGAATCTCAGGTTCCGGTTGAATGGTCTTTGTTATTGCTGGCTATCGGGCTTTCAGCTATCAGTGCCTGGGCCTGTATTCATTTCTTTCTGAAATTAATTAATCGAGTCGGCATGATGCCATTTGTCTATTACCGACTCGTTTTAGCTTGTTTTCTGTTTTATGTGTTTATTTGATTATATCTGGAACTGTTTTACTTTTTGTTTAAGCTGATCCGCCAGGCTAATGAGTTCTTCACTGGAAATTACGGTGCTTTCATTTCCCTTTACGGCAGATTCAGCTGCTGAGTTAATGTTCTCCACAAAACTCTGCATTGACTGTGATAAATTCATCTGATTGCTGGCTGCGTTGGAAATATAGTTACTTTTCTGGTTTATTGAGGTCATGGATATTGCAATCGTGTTAAATGATTCATCGGCTTCATTAACAATTTCAACGCCTTTATCTACCTGGTCAATGCTGCTACTCATTTTATTTACGGCATCATTTGCACCTTTTTGCAGGGCATCAATCATGGATTCAATTTCACTGGTTGATTGTTGAGTTCGACTGGCTAACGTTCTAACCTCATCAGCAACTACGGCAAAACCACGACCCTGTTCTCCTGCTCTGGCTGCTTCTATGGCTGCATTCAGTGCTAATAAATTAGTCTGTTCAGCAATGCCTTTAATGACATCAAGTACCGATCCTATACTTTCAGTGCCTTTTTTAACTTCTTTGACCACGACTTCAGCCTGGTTTACCCGGTCAGAAATATCTTTAATGGTTTCCACACCTTCTTTGACAATGTTTCTTCCTTTACTGACCTCACTGTCAGCAAGGCTGGATTCCTTAGTCGATTCAGCAGCAGATTCAGTGACTTCATTAGATGCCTGAATTAACTGTTCAATATTTCCAACCAGTTGTTGAGTGACTTGAGACTGGCTAGAAACCCGTTCTGAAGATTCATGTGTTACCCGATCAAGGTTACCGGCTGAGTTTTCTATTTGCTGTGTTGCGGCATTGATGTCTTCAATCATATTTCTTAATTTAGACTGCATGTTATCCAGTCCCTGAAGTAATTCTCCAAATTCACCGCTATGGTTGATATCAATATCATCGGTGAGGTTTCCTGCTGAAATTCTAGCCATAATATTCAGACAACTTTCCATCGGTTTGAAGGATCTTAAGATAAACCAGTAAATAAATATCATACAGAATATGAATGCGATAAATCCACTAACTACACCTGCCATGTAAACCTGGGATTGTTTTTTATAACTAGAAGTGTAGTTAGTTGAAGTGAGTATATTTCCAATATGATTTTGACTGGAATCCAGTAATGGTAACTGAACCATACTCATTATCTGGTCACCAATTTTCTGTTTGAATTGTACAGGCTGATCAGTTGATTCTGAATCTGCTTGAAGATTATTAAACTGTTGCTCGTCGGTACTAAACTCAAGCTTTCCAGAATCAGAAAAAATATGGATTTCAGAACCATCGGTTTGTTTAAAGTTCTGAATAGCTTTTTCCATGTTGATCATGTAAATCGCTACCCCGGCGAGTTTGCCGCGGTAGTAAAGAGGAAAAGCTGTTTCAGCGACCATCAGCCCATCATCATCACGTTCAACGCCCTTGAAAACTTTCTTTTCATCGATGACTTTTTTAATAAGGGATTTTGTTGATTGACCGCTAAATTGCTGTGGAGCAGAAAATATTATAGAACCTTTCTTGTCGGTGATTTGCAACCTGCTGATGATATTTGAAGTACTCAGGCGGTTAAATGTGGGTAGAGTAGCTTCTGAAAGTGCATTGATATCCAGTTTTTTGAGTGCTTTAAGAGCATCTCTTGCACGGGTCATACTGGATGTGGAGGCTTCCATACTTTCCAGTTGTACCTGTATGACTTTTTGCCAAAGCACGCTTTTACCTCTTACTGCTTCTTCGCTAAATCGATTTTCAGCAATGTCGAGTGAAATATAGGCAATGACGAAAAAAACAGCCATGACCAGAGTCGCGGCTGAGAATATAAAAGTTATTAAGCGTGCTTTGAAAGTCATATTTACTCTACTATGTGTTATTCAACAGGGTAACCGGCAGATTTCCAGGCTGGCATGCCATCTCTATAATAGAAAACTTTAGTAAACCCCCATTCCACGGCCTGTTTACAGCCTTTTGCACTTCTTGGGCATTTTTCACCATTACAGTAAATAACAACTTTTTCATCTTTGCTCATTTCTGCGCTTAGAGAAGCTTCGGTAAATACGCCTTTCTTGTTGTCGAGATGTACGGCTCCTGGTACCCGGCCAGCGTCCCAGTCAGAGTCTTTACGGACGTCTACGAATAAAACTTCGCTATCAAAAAGAGCTTTGGCTTCAGAGGTAGTAACGGTTGTGGCACCTGCAATGGTCATCGGAGAGACATCATCTGCCCACGATGGGGAGTTTAAAAAAAATGTTAAAAATAAAATCGAAAGTGTTTTTTTCATGGTTTTATCCTGTGATATTTATAGAAAAACATCCCATAAATAGCTTATTTAATTATATCGACCTGATTAAAGTAAACTTTAGGAATGATTAATCTAAGTGTAGAAGAGATTTTAAAAAAACCAGTTTTTTTTTGTAAGGATATTATTTTTAACAATTAGTTAACTTAACAGGCCACTTTGTGCCAGACCGTTAAACATGAATTGAACGGCTAGTGCGGACAGTAATACGCCGAATACACGGCTGATAACAAACATGCCGGTGACACCCAGCAGTCGCTGAACCTGGCTGGCAAGCAGTAACAACACCAGAGTAATAATGATGACACTAATGAGTGCAGCAATGACGATGGACTGTAAGGTGAAGTCTTGTTCGGCGCTTGCCATTAACAGGATAGAAGCACCCATTGAACCGGGCCCTGCAATCAATGGGGTGGCCAGAGGGAAGACAGAAATATCTTCTTTGTTATTGGCTTCTTTATTTTCTTCATCGGTGGTGGAGGAAACACCTGATGACCTTGCAAAAACCATATCGATAGCAATTAACAGTAGCAATATTCCGCCAGAAACTTTAAGGGCTGCCAGAGAAATGCCCAGTGCAAATAGCAGGGTTTCACCGGCCAGGGCAAAGCTAATTAATATAATACTGGCGATGATACAGCCTCGTATGGCCATTGCCTTTTTTATTTCTGCTGTACTGTCATGTGTCATGACGGCAAAAATGACAGCGATACTAACCGGACCGATGGTGGCAAAAAAGGTGGTAAAGGCGACGACTGCGGTTTCTAACATGATGACTCAATATCATTGGCGATGAGCTCGACCCAGTGAAGGACGGGGGAGTCACCGGCACTATTCAAGTGATGTTCGCAACCCACATTTGCAGTGATAATTACTTCGGGTGAACACTGTTGAAGTGCTTCTAGCTTGTTGTCTCTTAACTGTTTTGAAAGGGTGGGTTGCAGCAGCGAATAGGTTCCAGCTGAACCGCAGCATAAGTGAGCATTTTGTGGAATATTAAGTTGATAACCCAATGCTGAAAGTTGGGCATATAAATGCTCTGACAGTTTATGACCGTGCGTTAACGTGCAAGGGGCATGATAGGAAACCTGTTGTTTTCCCTGTTCAAAAGATTTTAAGTTGTTGCGTAATGTATCAGCACTGAATAACTCACTGATGTCTTTAATTTTTTCAATTATAGGTTGGTAGTGCTCGGTGTTGTGTGAAATATTTTTAAGTATTTTAGAGTAATCTTTCAGCATCACTCCGCAACCTGTTGCGGTTGAAACGATAGCGTCAAGTTGTTTGTTTTCATTCAGTTGTTTCCAGCTGGATAAATTCTTCAACACCCATTGCTCAGCCTTTTCTACCTGATTGAGGTGCTGATTTACTGCTCCACAGCAGGAAACCACTGGTTCGCAAATAACTTTATAACCGAGTGCCTGTAATACAGTATTTGCGGCTGAATTGGTATTGGGGCTGAGGGTACTTTGCACGCAGCCTTCCAATAGTAAAACTGTCTTTTGGGGAGTTGTATCAAGTTGTTTGTATTCTTGGGCGGGTCTGATCAGTGGAGCTTTTTGCTTTAATGATGCAGGTAAAAGAGGCCTGAAAAAACTACCAAGTTTGAATAACAGGGCATTACGATTTCTGTAGGGTAATAATTCACCCAGTAAATTACGTACCAACTTCTGTCCAAATGGTCGGATATTTTTTTGTTCGATATGAAGTCGACCAATATCGATGAGTTCGGCATAATCCACACCTGAAGGACAGGTGGTTTCACAGGACCTACAGGTGAGGCAACGGTCCAGATGCGTTAAAATTTCACGGTCGGCTGGCTGACCTTCCAGTACAGACTTTATTTGATAAATTCGTCCTCTGGGGCCATCTAGTTCATCACCTAAAAGCTGATAAGTTGGGCAAGTAGCCGTGCAAAAGCCACAGTGTACACATTTGCGCAGGATTTCATCTGCACGTTTGCCTGAGTCTGTATTTAATAAATCTGCAGTAATACTTGTTTGCATTATTTGACATTCTTTTTTGCTGTTCGTAAGTATCTGATGACCGCTTTTAAATCATCAGGCTTCCATTTTGAGGTCGAGAATTCTACCACTTCAGCCATGTGATCAGAAACATAGTCGCCATCGGGTAATGCTCCATCTGAAAATAAATCAATAAGCTCTTCTTTGTTCCAGTCTTTTAGGCTATCACTAGAAATATCAGGAGCCGCCAGGTCTTCATTACCGCTAAACTTTAGATCCATTTGCAATAAACCAATACTGTTTCTAGGGGTATGGCATTCGTTACAGTGTCCCAGTGTATCTACTAAATAAGCACCACGATCTGTATTAAGTTTATCTGAACTCTGGTCTGTATTGAGTGTTTTCCACACAGGTAAAGTCAGGCGGGAAATATACCATTTAAGATCATGACTTTTATTTTTTTGTTTAAGTGGTTTTAAACTAAAGATATAAGCTTTTAGAGCTTTGATGTCGGAGTCGGAAATATTTTTATAGGCACTGTATGGAAATGTCGGGTAATAATGTGATCCATCGGGTGACAGCCCTTTGCGAACTGCCTGAGCAAATTGCTTTTCTGTCCAGTGACCAATTCCAGTTTCTTTGTCCACAGTAATATTGGGCGGATAAAAGGTACCAAACTGAGTTTCCATAGCCCGACCACCGGCCAGCGGCAAACCATCGTTTTCAACATCGGTATGACAGGCATAACAATTAGCCAGTTGAAAAATATAACGACCTTTGTCGATGATGCTGTCGGCAAACGAAACTATTGGAATAGCTGAAATAACTAATATCAGCGTAACAAGGAAATTCAAGAGATATTTAATTCTGTTTTTTCTTAAATGATTTATGGCAACTACCACAACTTGAACGTCCGAATTTTTTGAATGCTGCTTTGGTTTTGGCTTTATCGCCTTGCTCGGCTACCTGCTTAAAAGTGGCCAGTGCCTGTTTTGCATCAGATATGGACTTCTGGAATTTTTCTGGCTTACCCCATACGGCATCTTTGGCATTGGTTTCACCAAAGTCACTGCCTTCGGGAAACAGGCTGCCAATTTCTGCAAACATCTTTTCAAGTGAAGACAAATGTAAATTGAGATGATTATCAAACGGGACCGCTCCATAAACGATAGCCTTTATGTCATTGTTATGTCCTTTCACTGCAGTCATAAAATCCTGACGGTATTTAATCAGCATTTCCGGGTTGTAGTCAGAATTAAAACTCTGTGCATACACTATGTTCGTGAACAAAAATGTGAATACAAGTAGCATAGCTTTTCTCATAACCTTTCCTCAATGATGGTTGGTGATATGTTTAATTATTAGATGCGAATAAATATCATAAAGCTTTGCTAGAATTATGCAAAGTTTGAGAGTTTGGGGTTAAAGAGCTTATCCGGGTCAAACGCACTTTTTATTTTTGCATGCATTTGTTTTTGAAGAGGTGACATAAGTTCTGCCTGTTGCATGGGTTTGCTACCACGAAAACTTTCGATATAACCACCTCTTTCGGCAATATAAGTTATATCTGCCTGGGTAATTTCACTGGCCTGCACCCATCGAAGACCTCCGCACCAGTCAATTAAGCTTTGTTGCTGATTTTGTAATTGCAAGCCGGGTGTTGAAGCCGGTACGATAACTCGCCAAATGGGTAAAGAAGAATTGAAAAAGTCATGATTCTGTTGCTGGATGCTGCTCCAGAAAGAAACGCCATCATCCACTTCTGTTCCATTAATTGTTTTCCGGGCCTGCTGAATACCGGCTTCGGTTCCTTCCAGTCTTATAAACAGGGTATGATTAAAATAAACACTGGCGCTAATGGGTAAAGACTGACCTGCCAGACGGTTCATGATTTCTATTGCTGCGTTTTCATCCAGATCGATGCTAAGTGTGCTTTGCTGTTCTGGCAGGGGCTGAACTTTAAGAGTAATTTCCAGTATGGGTCCTAATGTGCCACGGGTTCCAGTCAATAGACGAGAGACATCATAACCGGCCACATTTTTCATAACCTTACCACCAAAATGCATAATTTCACCGCTGGTGTTGACCAGTGATGCACCTAAAATATGATCTCGAATAGCTCCATAATAAGGTCGTGATGATCCGGTATGACCTATTGAAACAGCGCCGCCGAGTGTTGCTTCTGCTGTGTAAACAGGGAAATCGGTGGCAAGGCGTTGATGCTCTGTTGCAAGGGTTTGCTGTATTTCTTCAAGCCGGGTACCAGAAAGTGCTGTTACCGTTAGCTCGGTGGGCTGGTAATCAACTATTCCCTGGTGTTCATTCAGGTTGAGCTGCATGCTTTCTGCAAATTCAGGTAACATGAAATCATGACTGTGAGAACCGTGGATGCTGATAGGTTGAGCACCTTGTTGTGCATGTTTGACCTGCTCGCAGATTTGTTGGCTGATGTCATAAGGCATGATGTTAATTACACATTTTTTTAAGGTTAAAGAAATTAAATAGTTCTGAATTAGAATCTAGGTAAATCTGCATGTGGCATTTCTCCATTGTGTACATGCATGGCACCCAGTTCGGCACAGCGATGAAGGGTCGGAATAGCCTTGCCAGGATTGAGAATGCCACTCACATCAAGTTGTGCTTTTATGCGGTGAAACTGGAGTAACTCAAGAGGCCCAAACTGTTGGCACATCTGATCTTTTTTTTCTGCGCCGACACCGTGCTCTCCGGTAAAACTGCCGCCTTTACTGATGCAGTGCTTTAAGATTTCTGCACCTAGCTGCACGGCTTTCTCATAGTCATCCTCTACTTCGGCGTTGTACATGATAATCGGGTGCAGGTTGCCATCACCGGCATGAAAAACATTGGCAACCCTGAGTCCGAATTGTTCTGATAATGTGGCTATTTTTTCCAGTACTTCCGGCAGCGCTTTTCTTGGAACAGTGCCATCCAGCAGATAAAAATCAGGCTGAATACTGGCAACTGCAGGGAATGCAGACTTTCGTGCTTTCCAGTAAAGTTCTCGTTCCTCATCGTTATGTGATGTACGGGTTTCAAAAGCATTATTATCTTTTAGAATTTGTTGTACGATTTTCATTTGCAGATTAATATCGATCTGATTGCCATCGAGCTCGCACAATAATAAAGCATCTGCTTTCGGGTAGCCTGCCTGCATGTAACTTTCAATCGCATCGATAGTCACTTTGTCCATCATTTCAAGACCGGCCGGGATGATACCTGAACTGATGATATCGCTGACCGCTTTACCTCCATCGATCATTGAATGAAATACTGCAAGCACTACCTGAGAGGCTGGTGGTAAAGGAATTAATTTAAGGGTGATTTCAACAATGATGCCTAGCAGTCCTTCCGAACCGTGCATCAGTGCCAGAAAGTCGAAACCGGGGCTATCCATACATTCTCCACCACCAATTTCAATCAGTTCACCTTCGCTGTTGATGATCTTTATCCCTGTTACATTATTCACGGTTAAACCATATTTCAGGCAATGCACACCACCGGAGTTTTCGGCAACGTTACCGCCGATGGAGCAGGCGATCTGGGAAGAAGGATCAGGGGCATATTGCAATCCAAAGGGTTTGGCGGCTTCGCTGATAGCCAGGTTACGAACGCCAGGTTGAACCACTGCGATACGTTGCAATGGGTCAATTTTTTCTATTCGATTAAATTTGGTTAGGCTGACCACAATGCTTAAATCATCAGGCAGTACCCCGCCGGTTATTCCGGTACCGGCACCACGAGCGATGACAGGAATTTCATTTTTGTGGCAATAACGCATGATTTTCTGACACTGTTGTATGGTTTCCGGCAACAATACCAGACGCGGTATTTTCCGGTGGGTAGTCAAGCCATCACATTCAAATGGTTTAAGCTGTGATGGCTTGTGTAATAAATTATGCGGTGGAATAAATTTCCCCAAGTCCTGAAGAACCTGTTCGGTGTTCCAGTCGGGGAATGTAAATTCGCCTGTTTCCGGGTCAAAGGACATGATTAAAATCGGGGAATGTCAGGGTGGGGAAGTTTTCCATTATGCACATGCATAGCGCCGAGTTCTGCGCAGCGATGTAAGCTTGGAATAGCTTTACCCGGGTTGAGGATGCCGGTTTCATCCAGCAAAGCTTTAATTGAATGAAACTTATTTAATTCAGGTGTGTGAAACTGATGGCACATTTGATCAATTTTTTCCACACCGACACCGTGCTCACCGGTAATGGTTCCACCTTTATCGACACAGTATTTTAGAATGTCAGCACCAAAGTTTTCTGCTTTTTCAAGGTCACCCGCTTTATTGGCATCGTATAAAATCAGTGGATGCAGATTGCCGTCACCGGCATGAAAAACGTTGGCGACTCTAAGGCCGTATTTTGTAGAAAAGTTGGAAATTTTACCCAGTACTTCCGGTAATGATTTTCTCGGAATGGTGCCGTCCATGCAGTAATAATCAGGAGAAATTCTGCCTACAGCCGGAAAAGCTGCTTTGCGTCCGGCCCAGAATAAAGCACGCTCCTGATTGTTTTGAGACAACCTGATGTCATGCGAGTTACAGGCTTTTAAAATTTGACTGACCTTGTCCATTTGCTGATCTATTTCACTTTGTGTGCCATCCAGTTCGCACAGTAACAGGGCTTCTGCCATCGGGTAATTTGCATGCACGAAATCTTCTGCTGCCTGTGTTGCCAGTTTGTCCATCATTTCCAGTCCGGCTGGAATAATACCGGAGCTGATGATGTCACGAACAGCTGCACCAGCATCGGAAATTTCATTGAAAGCAGCGAGTACTACCTGGGCTGATTCTGGTTTTGGAATTAGTCGCACGGTAACTTCAACGATGATACCCAGCAAACCTTCTGAACCGTGCATTAATGCAAGCAGATCGAAGCCGGGACTATCCATGCATTCTCCGCCACCGATGTCGAGTAAATCTCCGTCTGCGTTAATTACCTTCAGGCTAAGAACATTATTAACGGTCAGACCATATTTAAGGCTGTGCACTCCACCAGCGTTTTCAGCCACATTACCGCCGATTGAGCAGGCAATCTGGGATGATGGATCGGGTGCATAATATAAATCATATTGAGCTACCGCTTCGGTAATGGCCAGGTTTCGTACACCGGGTTGTACTATTGCCAGGCGTTGCAGCGGGTCTATTTTCTGAATACTATTAAATTTCGCCAGGCTTAAAACGATGGCGTTTTCTACGGGTAATACGCCGCCTGCCAGGCCAGTTCCTGCTCCACGTGCGATGACGGGGATAGCGTGTTTTTTGCAGTATTTTACAATCTGCTGACATTGTTCGATGGTTTCCGGTAAAACCACCATTTTGGGAACTTTGTGGTAGGCAGACAGCCCGTCACATTCATAGGGCGTCAGTTGAGAGGTTTTGTACAATACATTTTGTGCCGGAATAAACTCTATTAAGTCCGACAATACGGACTGTAAATCCCAGTTGCCAAATTCAAATTGTCCAGTTTGTGGATCAAACGCCATGAGTTGTGTGTTCCGATAAATGCTGTAGGTTGAGTGTATTGATTGTAAGGCAAGAAGGGTAGAATTAAAATTACTGAACTTGGGGAATTAGGAAATTGGGAATCAACCTGGTTGGGCCATGATTATTTCTTCTCCACTTTCTTTTGCTCTGTAGCTGGCCCTGTCTGCTCTGTCGGTAATTGAAGCGGGAGTATCATCAATTTGAGATGTTGCTATTCCAATGCTGAAACTCAGTTCGAAACTCATCTGTTTATGTTTAAAGGGTGTGTTTTTTAATTGCGTGTTTATTTTTTTAGCAATACTTATTGCTGTTTGTTCGGGACAATCTGGTAGTAAGATCAAAAATTCATCGCCTCCCCATCGTGCCACTGTATCTGACATTCGAGTAGAGTCTTTGAGTAAATGGGCAACATGTACCAAACCTGCATCACCTGCCAGATGCCCTGCTGAATCATTGACCAGTTTGAATTTATTTAAATCGAGAAATAACAGGCAAAAGTTACTGTCCCTCTGACGTAAACCAAAACAAAGTCGATCCAGTTTTTTATTCAGAAAATGTCGATTTCTTAAGGTGGTCAGCCCGTCGTGAGTATTTAACCAGCTGCTTCTGATGTGTTTAATGCCATCTTTATAAGCTATGCTGACTAACAGGCCTGTTAAAGTGATGATCCATAGTTCTAATATATCCAGATACAGTAAGCCTAGAGGGTACAGTCTGGTTGCTTCATCGGGAAAGCTGGGGAACATGATCACTAATGTGACGGTAGCGATTGAGACGGGTATCAGGGTGCCTGCAAACCCGATGATAATTGATGATAAAATTACCAGTGGAATCATCAAGTTAAGGATTAATGCAGAATTAAGGTTAGTCATATTCTGGAAGGCAGTGAAACTGATGATAGAAGCAATGACTGCAATGCCTAACAAAATAGGGCTTTTGGGAATTAAGCAGCTGAAGTTTTTAATGCATTGATATAACAGAATGATGCTGGAACCAACTAATAAAATCCCAAAGCTGTTTCCTAACCACCAGATTAGAAATATATTTTTAGCAGGCATTGTTAGTTCAATAGCTGACGAGGTGAAACTGAGCATGCCTAAAAAAGCACTGATGAGAGGTCCTGCCCACGCTATGGATATAAAAATAAGCAGCTGTCGAAATGAGCTCAGACTGCCAGTAAATCCATATCTCCTGGCAATGAGTAAAGGAATGACTGCTTCAAGTACGCTGCCTGCAGCGGGTATCAATACTAAAGGAATCGGTATGTTTTTTATGGCTGCTATACCAATCATTCCGATAAATATAGCTGGCCAAAGTCTTATTCCATAAAGGATAAAGGTAGCAATAGCAATTCCTGAAGCTGGCCAGAATGGGGTGATTCCGGTTTGAGCGGATTGCATTTCCAGACCAAGCATACCTGCAAGGAAATAAGCAAGGCTTAAACCCAGGACTGAACTCAGGTAGTTAACAGAGAATAAGCTCTGTATGGACTGCATATTTTTGCTAGAAGGATTCATTATTATTTACTGAACTCTAATTAATCAGAGGTGAGATCCAGTGTTTATTGATTTATGTTAATTTAAACTTAGCTTAAAATAATAAATACTTCACGTATTTTCTAATCATCCAGATAAAATACCTACTTTTTCAGGGTTTACTCTGAAAACTCAATCATACAAACTGGACTAAATCTCTACTTAATTTTTCTAGGAATCTAAATATGCCTGTTTCATTTAATCCCCCTGTTCGTACTTTAATGGGTCCCGGTCCTTCAGATGTTCACCCTCGCATTCTTGAAGCTCTCTCTCGTCCAACTATTGGTCATCTAGATCCTGCATTTGTAGGCATGATGGATGAAGTTAAAAAATTGCTGCAATATGCATTTCAAACGGACAATGAATTAACTATCCCTGTTTCTGCTCCAGGTTCTGCGGGCATGGAAACCTGTTTTATTAATTTAGTTGAGCCGGGTGAAAAGGTGATTGTTTGTCAAAACGGTGTGTTTGGCGGACGTATGAAGGAAAATGTTGAACGTGCCGGTGGCATAGCCGTGATGGTGATGGATGACTGGGGTAAAGCTGTTGATCTGGCTAAACTTGAGCAAGCACTGGAAACCAATGCTGATGCTAAGGTCGTTGCTTTTGTGCATGCGGAGACTTCTACAGGCGCTCAATCCGATGCCAAAGGTATCTGGGAGCTGGCGCATAAACACGGTTGTCTGGTAATTGCTGATTGTGTGACATCTTTAGCGGGTACGCCAATTCTGGTCGATGAATGGGGTCTGGATGCAGTCTATTCAGGAACTCAGAAATGCCTATCTTGCGTACCTGGATTATCTCCAGTTACATTCAGTGAAAAAGCCATAGGAAAAATTAAAAACCGCCAGACTAAAGTTCAAAGCTGGTTTTTGGATCTTAATCTGGTGATGGGCTACTGGGGAGAGGGTGCTAAACGTGCCTACCACCATACTGCTCCAGTTAATGCGTTGTATGCGTTACATGAATCCCTGGTGATGTTACGTGATGAAGGCCTGGAAAACTCCTGGAAACGACATTCTTTTCAACACTCGGCACTCAAAGCTGGTCTGGAAGCCATGGGTATTAATTTTCTGGTAAATGAAGCCGATCGTTTACCTCAGTTGAACAGTGTGTTTGTTCCTGAAGGTGTTGATGAAGCGTTGGTTCGTTCCAGACTGTTGAATGAATATAACCTGGAAATAGGTGCAGGTCTGGGCGATCTGGCGGGTAAGGTTTGGCGAATTGGACTGATGGGGCACAGTGCTCGTTCAGAAAATGTAATTTTCTGTCTGTCAGCGCTTGAAGCAATCCTGTCAGATCTAAATGCGCCTATTACTAAAGGTGTTGCATTGTCAGCAGCTCAATCAGTTTATTCAGCATAAATCTTAACTGTTGGGAATCGAACCTCTCACTGATCTAAAGAAACCCCGACTATGGTTTAGTATAGCTTATGTTGTGCTAGCCCTGGTGGGGGTGTTTTCTCTGATACCTTCTCCGGATATTGGCGTCAGTGATAAATCATTACACTTTATTACTTACTTTATGCTGTCTGCCGGGTTCTCGACCCTGGTAAGGTTTAACCGCAGCATGATGTTAGTAGTTATCGGATTAATCGGTTATGGAGTTTTGTTGGAATTTCTTCAGGGTATGACCGAATACCGTTTTATGGAAACTTATGACATGTTGGCAAATAGTGCTGGTGTTTTATGCGGACTGGTTGTCCGGTTAAGTTTTCTTCCAGAATGGTTCAGGAAAATAGAATTACTCTTATTTAAAACCTGATGTTGAAATATCTGTATCAGGTATTTATTTCAATTTTATTAGCTACACCTCTCCATGCGCAAAATCGTGTCGATATTGGGTTGTTTTCTCAACAGGACATAACACTTTGGAAGCAAAAAATATTCTCCGGACTAACTCAATATTCGCTTGAGCATGATAATAATATAATAATTCTTTCGGCTGACAGCCAGCAGTCGGCCTCTGCTTTTTATAAAAAAATTAAAGTTGATCTTGAAAAGACCCCATTTCTAAACTGGAGCTGGTCAAAGCAAAAACAGATTAATCCCGGCACAGAGTCATTAAAAGCAGGGGATGATTTTGTGGCGAGATTATATGTCATAAAAGATGGAGGTCTATTGTTTTGGAAAACACTTTCTCTCAATTATGTCTGGAGTTTTCAGCACAGTAAAAATGAGTCCTGGGATAGTCCTTTTGCTGGGTCTAAATCCAAAATGGTTTCTTTGCGAGGTATTTCAGATGTAAATGGTGTCTGGTTTAATGAAAAAAGAAATGTATTTCAGGATTTTAAAAATCTACTGGGTAAAACAATAAAAACGATCGATGGTGTCGCTATCATGACTGATAGTGATAATAGCGGACTGTCATCCAAAGCGTATTATGGTGATATTTATTTCACGGCAGATTAGAAAAGTCGGAAGTCGGAAGTCGGCAGTTGACAGTCAACTGAAAACTTTCTTTTCAATCTACAAAACGTAAAGAAAAATCAATGGCTCTAATATGTTTGGTTAAAGCCCCGATAGATATAAAATCAACCCCGGTTTTGGCTACCTGAAGAATATTCTCCTCAGTAATATCACCTGAAGCTTCCAGTTGTATCTCCGAGTTGTTCATTTTGACGGCTTTATGCAGCATATCCAGAGTGAAATTATCCAGTAGTACTCGATCTACTTTACACTCAATGGCCTGCTCTAATTGCTGTAAATTTTCAACCTCGACTTCCAGTAAAACTTTGGGTTGAAGCTGTCTGGCCTGTTGAACCGCTATCGCCATGTCACCACAGGCAGCGAGATGATTTTCTTTTAATAAATAAGCATCATACAAACCTGTTCGGTGATTCAACCCTCCACCACAACGAACTGCATATTTTTGAGCCAGTCGCAGGTTAGGAATAGTTTTACGTGTATCCAGAATGCGGCAAGGAGTTTCACTGATTAAATTTTGATAAAAACGGGTGATAGATGCAGTGGAAGAAAGGGTTTGTAAAAAATTCAGAGCAGTACGTTCTGCGCTTAAAATAGCGCGTGCATTACCACTGATTGTGCAAACTGTCTGATCGGCCTGTAAAGTGTCACCATCGTTAGCGTTCCATTTGATTTTTAGCGTTGAATCGAGCTGTAGAAAACTTAAGTTAAACCAGTCTGTACCGCATAAAGTGGCCTGTTCACGACAGATGAGTTGAACCTCAAATTGAGTGTCAGCCTGGATGAGTTGTGCAGTGATATCTCCACTTTCAATATCTTCCTGGAGAGCAGTTTCGACCTGGTTTTTGATAGTTTCAGTTAAACTGTACATAAGTAAGTAATAATGTATTAATATTCAAACCCTTGATTTAAATGGGTTTATTATTTGACTATGATTGAAAAAACAGTATTGTAGCGCCTAATAAAAATTATAAGTAAATAATCAGAATAGAATTTATAACATTTTGAGAGGAATATACCCTTGTTTAAACTAAAATATTCAAAGTTAAAAACTACTGTTGCCATACTGGCTGCTTTTGGTAGTTCTATAGCAACTGCTGATGTCACCAGGACTCTTGCTTCACCATCCGGTACACCTACTGCTGATGAGATTATTGATCAGGTTTTCTTTGTCAATCACTTTTATGCTTTTGATAATTATGGAATTGGTAAAAAAGGTAAAAAAATTACCGTTCTTATCAATAAATCATCGGGCAAAAAACCAACTACCATCACTCTGGAGCGTTACCTGAATAACAACTACGATGATGATGCTACGGTTAAAGCACGTGACCTGGCTATTTTTCGTTCAGGTAAGTTGCGTGGAACTGGCATGCTGATCACTGACTTTGATGAAGTTGGTAAGAATCAATCATACGCAATCTGGATTCCTGCACTGCGTAAAATTCGTCGTTTTGCTGAACCAGCTCATGATGATGCCTGGGGTGGAACAGACTTTACTTTTGGTGATGTATCACTTCGAAAGCCACACAATGAAACTCATGAGTTAATGGGAACAGAGAAGTTCAGTGGTTGTCTGGGTTCGGTAGCACTGGCTGATAATGAAAAAAATAAATACACACGTAAATTACCAGAAGCTGCCTGTCAGCACGATGGTAAAGATGTTTATAAAGTGAAGAGTACAACTAAATTTGAAAACTGGTGGTATGACTCTCGTATCAGCTATGTCGATACAACATCATTTGCGGATTATAGAACTGACTATTATAAAGATGGCAAACACATTAAAGTCATTGATAGAAACTGGGTACCTTCAGACAACCAGGCTGACCCTCGTCAGGTAGTTTGGGGTTACTGGTATGGTAAAACGTTTGCAACAGATCATGAGACGTGGGCGGTAATACCTAAGGTCGTTACTGTTACAAATGACAGTAAAAAGAAACAAAGTCTGTGGACTGAAAAAACCCTACGTAAGATTCGTCGTTAATACATAAATAAACTGCCGGACTATTGTTCCGGCAGTTTTCATAATAAAACAATATTAACGAATAAAACTCAAAGAGGATAAACCATGTTAAAACGTACATTACTCGCGCAGGCGGTGGCTTTAGCTATTGTATTGCCTGGCGTTTCTTACGCTGAATTTGAAATCAGTGGTGAAGCAAAAATTGAATATGACCTGTTTACATCAGGTGGCACTGTTACCGGAGCATCTGAAGAGCATTCTTCTGGTGATGCCCTTAAGTCTGAATACGGTGTAAAACTGTTTATCAATTCAGATATAGGTGAATCATCAGCATTTCATGCAGAATTATTACTGGCTGATGATGGTGAAGCAGCTAGTGATCGACTGGAAGGTGGTGAAGAATACACTCAGTATGAAATTTTACGCGAATTTTACTTTGATACTAATGCGGCTGGTTGGGATTTCCGTCTAGGTAAACAACAGGTGGTCTGGGGCACAGCGGATGGTATTAAACTTCTTGATATCATCAACCCTACTGATTACCGTGAAATAAATCAGAATGTATCTGAAGATTCTCGTATTCCAATCTGGATGATCAATGCTGAGAAATATTTTGATAACGGAAATAGTGTACAGTTTCTCATTACTGAAGCAAAACCAAATTTTATAGCAGGTCTGGACGCCGACGGTGACAGTGGAGCGCCCTTTATCTTTAAAGGTGTAGATACTATTACAGGAGAAACCAATGGTTTTCTGAATATTGCAAGAGATATGGGGAAAACGTCAGGTGTATTCCAGACGTTGCTCGCAATGGGTGGTTTGACCAATTTAAATCAGGGGCCAATGGCATTGACTACAGTTAGCCAATTTACTGTTCTTGGTACAGGAGGAATGAATAAAACATTTTCTCAGGTAGGCCAAGGACTATCTACTGCTGGAGCATTCGACCTAGATGGTGATGGATTTAATGAAACGGTTCGAAATGTTTTATTAACTGATGGAAGTACAGTTCCTAATAATCAGGTAAGTACTCCTACTGCTCCGACAGCTTTTCAATTCGCTGGACCAATACAGACTGATCCAAATCTGGCACTGTTAAATGTTGTTTTCTTACCTTTTATGAATCAACTACAAACAGGTAATGTGGTATTGGATATGGCTTCCAATAGCGCTGGAGACCTGCTAGGGACACCAACATCCGGGTTTATCGGTTATATGGGGCAACTTGAAACAGCGTTTGTTGGCGGAGTAGGCATTGATTTTGATGGAGATACTGTTGACGATATTAGCAATGCTGAAATCGGGACTGCTTTAAATGAACTTGGTAGTCAAATGTATAGTGCAGTTGCTGGCGGAATGGGCTTAGACCCTACTGATCCGGCAACAGCACTCGCTATAGCTACGGCTTTCGGTATTAACCCACCGACAGCTAATCCAGCAGATGCAGATACAATTGCATTTAATAATGCTATTAAGGGAGCTGCTATAACGGGTATGGGGCAAACTTTTTTTAGTAATTCAACAACTAATCAATTTACAGGAACACTGGATGTTGCCAACCCTACATCTGCTTTCGATTACATGGGTAATACAACATTCGGTACCTTTGATGCCTTTATTGGTATGAAAACAGACTATCGAAATGTTCATGATGATGAAACTAATCAAAATCTGGGTTTTAGATTTAAAGGCTCGACTGAAAGTGGCACGAATTACTCTCTAAACTATGCTTATCGTTATGATGGTAACCCTGTAGTTGATTTACACTGGGAAGACAGTACTGGTGATACTTTAACCGTTAACAAAATGGTCTCTTCAATGGATGCTTTGGGACAACCCCTTGACTTTAATGGTGATGGAGTTGCTGATAGTCCAAATCCAGAAGCTTATACTGTAACAACTTTGTTCCTGACAAAGAGCGATGGCAGTGTGTTTAGTTCGCAAAGTGGAGCTAATCCAGCGACTCTGGTTTTTGAAGAGTCATTGAATCAGGTAAGTACTTTAGGTGCCTCTTTTGATACTGCTCTGGATGGAACTTCGATTCCTACAGTAATTCGTGGAGAATTTTCCTATGATGTGGGTACTAAACAACCTGTTATAAACCTTGATGAACTGAGTATTGGTAATCTGACAGAAGCTTTAAAAATGGAAGATGCTGATATGTTCAAATATGTGTTAGGTGTCGACTTAACAGTTGCAACAAACATGTTGGTCAGTACCCAGTTAATTCAGTTCTATAATCTGGACTACATTGATGAAGATAATCGTCGCTATACAGGTGATTTTTCATCTATGCACCTTACGAACGGTATGAACAAAGGCGACGAAGTAGAAACATTTGTTTCTTTCTTCTTATCAAAGCCTTTCGGACCTGATGTTCAGCATCGCTGGAACAATATTATTATCTGGGAAAATGAAGGTGGCTACTGGAATCGTTTTGATGTTGAATACAGCTTCAATGATGAAATGGTTGGTACCATTGAATACAATAAATACTGGGGAGATGAAAATACGACCTTTGGACAGTTTGAAGCTTCTTCAAATCTGCAACTGGGCTTTAAATACATATTCTAATAATAATAAAACTTGATTAAGGGGGCTTAGCCCCCTTTTTTTTCTAAAGATTTTTAAAAAGTTAAAAATTAAAAGTCGGCAGTCATAAGTTAGCAGTCATAAGGTAATTGACTTGCGACTTATGACTGCCGACTTTTAACTTACAACTTTCGACTGAGGACTAATCAGTGAGTAGTACTAAAAAAGAAAATTCATTGGCTTCCAGATATGCCGCCTGGGTAATGAGGAACCGAATACTGGTTATTATGGTCGTGTTGATTACGACCGTATTAGCAGCTCTTCAAATTCAGCACCTTGATGTTCGTAATGACCCGGATACTTTGCTACCTCCAACCAATCGATATGTAGCCACCAATGCTTATGGTGAGCAGAAGTTTGGTATGGGTAACATTATGGTATTAGGGTTTATTCTCGAACAGCCCGGAGATATTTACCAGCCATGGTTTATCAATCTGGTAAAAGAAATCCATGACAAAATGATCGCGTTGCCAAATTCTCGTGGAAATAATTTCATGGATCTGGCCGCACAAAAAATTAAATACATGGGTGCACAGGATGGCAGCCTGGTGTTTAAACGCTTAATACCTGTTTCAGGTATTTCTGATGACCCTGACAAAGCTAAAGCCGAGCTGGCTTTTCTAAAAGAAGGTCTTGAAAATAATCCTGTAATGGCGCCCATGTTGTTATACATGGAAGATGAAAATGGAAAGCGTTGTGAAGTTTATGGACAGGCAGGGTGTACGGCTCGTGGAACATTTATCGTTGGTGATTATGATGATGGTGTTAAAGAAGTTTACCTGCCATGGGTTGCTGAAGTTAAAAAAATAGCGGATGAAGTCAATTTAAAATATGCCGGTAAAGTTCAAATGCTGGTTGCGGGTGAACCATACTTCCTGGCGCATATGCTTTATGACCTGGTTGACAAGTGGTGGTTATTCGTTATTTCTATCGTCATCGTTTTTGTCATTTTATGGTGGCAGAATAAAGGATGGCGTGGTGCTGTTTTTCCTCTGTTAGGTGTATTTGCGACTATTTTTCTGACTCTCGGTGTTATGGGTTTTACCGCATTTAAATTAACCACCATGATGGTACTCACGCCGATGCTGTTGCTTGCAGTCGGTACCGGGCACGCGGTACAGGTAACGCGGCGATACATGAGTGAAATGTCGCTCAGTCATGGTGACACCATGGTAGCTTCTCAGCAGGCAATTGCGCATACCATCGTACCGGCTACACTGGCGATTATTACTGACATGGTCGGTTTTGCTACGCTGGCTTTGGTTGATATCTCGTTCTATAAGGCTTATGCGTATTTTGGTGTGTTTGGTATGGCAACATTGCTGATCACCACAACCACATTGATTCCAATATTAATGTCTTACTTCCCTCCAAAGGTAGATGCAGAACATAGTGATATGTTCGAGCCCTCAGCTGTGGAAAATTTGGCTGCAAGTAAAGTGACTTCTCTGGTCATGGGTCCTGGTAAATGGGCAGTGGTTCTGGTTGTTGGGCTACTCATTGGCTGGTCAGCTGTTGAGACAAAAATTAAAGATGGAACAATGGATGATTTAATGCCAGGTGTAGAAAAAGGTATTAATTATTCTCGTGCAGCCTTTAAAGGGCATTCAATTGTGGTGACTGATATCAATCGACTGGGTGAAGTTATGCCGGGTGTTATTTCGGTTAATATTCCTTTCACCAGTAGAGAACCTATGCCACCTCTATGTGATGATGAAGATGATGCCGGAAACCTGTTACCGAAAGGTTGTTGGGATGAAGATGAATTAGGTGCTCAGGGTATTATGAATGATGCCGAAGTACTGGGTGCCATAGAAAAATTTGAAGCCTGGATGCGTACTCAACCTAATATCGGATTTACAGGTTCTTATGTTCAATATATTCGTTTGACCAATATGCTACTTTCTTCCGAGGGTGGTAAAGGTGATGACATGAATTTATTCCATGTGCCTAATCAGGCATTTGTGGATAGTAATATGGATATATATGGCGATCCTGAAGATCCTGAATATAAACCAGATGCGAATTTTATCGTGCAAAACTATAACGGTTTACTGGAAGTTAATGTCAGTGATGGTGATCTGGATGCCTTTCTTGACTCATCAAGCTGGAACGAAGCAATTGTTATGGGCTTTGTAGATACTATGGATCCTGTGTTAACGCATAAGGTTGTTGAAGATATTCATGAATATTTACGCAAGCATCAGGATGAACCTGGTTTTAATAAAATAAAATTTGGATTTGTCTCGGGTGATACGGTGACGATGCCTGAAACCGGTGATGTAGTGACGGTTGAAAAAGGTTATGGTTCAATGGATCCGGGCGTTGGAGGATTTCTGGGGGCTACAGAAGCTTCTCGTGAAGTTTCCTATGCTAACTGGTTAATCAGTCCTTTACAGACAGCACTGGCTATCTTCCTTATTGTGGCGCTGATGTTTGGCTCTGTGACTGTGGCGCTGTCTTTAATTATATTGCTGATGGTAACTTTATTTGCTCAATATGGAATGGGTGCTTATTTTACTTCGGTACAGAACTGGTCAGGCAACCTGGCATTCCATTTATTGGTGACACTCAGTATCGCCATGGGACTCGGCGTGGATTATTCAATCTACCTGGTGGAACGGTTGCGAGAAGAATATAAGAACTCAATGGGTGACTGGTCTAAAACTGTTTACGATACATTACGTACAACAGGTGGCGCAATACTGGCATCGGTTATCGTACTGTTGGGTAGTTTTATACCGCTACTATCTACCGATCTGGCGAATACCTGGGGTCTGGGAATGTACATCAGTGAAGCATTGATTATCGATGTGTTTGCGGCCTTTACATTCTTACCGATATTAATTTACTGGATGAAACCAGGTTACATATTTAAAGCTAAAGACTAGAAACGAAAGCCCGGGAAACCGGGCTTTTTTTTTGCACAAGGATGTGCTTATGCTGTGAGCCCATGGATGGGCAGGAACAGTATTTGTACCGAAGGCCCAATCGTTCAGAGTTATGCTGGTATTTATATAATTCGTTGATGTGCTTATACCCTGAAGGCCAGGGATGGCCGAGAAGGGTGCTTGGCCGGGAAAATGCTCCGGCACTTCCGCCTTCCATGGCGGTTGCATATGCATGTGCTTATAGACTGTTGGTATTCTGATATCCCATATTTGGTGCGCACGGCGCACCCTACTTTTAAATGGGTTTCGTTAAAGTGGTTGGGTAGAAACTATGAAGGACTGAAATCAACTACTCTTAAGTTAACTCATACAAAAAGAGGAAAATGAGATGACCGCAGTCCTTCAACAAAAAGATAGCACAATGAGCCACGTTTTATACCTGACTTTTGAATTAAGCAACAAAAAATGGAAACTCGGGTTTAGCAATGGTCAAAAGAAAAGAATCAGAACCCTACAGGCAGGAGACTGGCCGACTTTACTTGCA
>Ga0209142_1000079_pt1 | contig 87683 bp, 89 predicted proteins | sample SaaInlV_120m_DNA_FD_184678 | JGI IMG/M metagenome (GOLD analysis project Ga0209142, IMG submission 184678) | Marine microbial communities from expanding oxygen minimum zones in the Saanich Inlet - Saanich Inlet SI074_LV_200m_DNA (SPAdes) (version 2) | ecosystem: Environmental > Aquatic > Marine... | reverse complement strand
ATGGTGAAGAAATCCCGATATATGTAGCAAATTTTGTACTTACTGGTTATGGCACCGGTGCAATTATGTCAGTTCCTGCTCATGATCAGCGTGACTGGGAGTTTGCAAAAAAATATGGAATCGAAATTCGTCAGGTAGTTGCACCTGCGGATGGTTCTGCAATTGATCTGGATAAAGAAGCTTTCATCACCAAGGATGGCGTTAGTTGTAATTCTGGATCAATAGATGGTATGGAGCATAAGTTAGCATTTAATAAAGTGGCTGATGAACTGGAAACTGAGGGGAAAGGGCAGCGTAAGGTAAACTTCCGATTACGTGACTGGGGTGTTTCCCGTCAGCGTTACTGGGGCGCTCCAATTCCGGTTATTAATTGTGATAGTTGTGGTTCGGTTGCCGTTCCTGAAAAGGATTTACCCGTCATATTACCAGAAAATGTCGATTTTGATGGAGTAGGCTCTCCCATCAAAAAAATGGATTCATTTAAGAAAACGACTTGTCCAAAATGTGGTAACCCTGCCGAACGTGAAACCGATACCTTTGATACTTTTATGGAATCTTCCTGGTATTACGGTCGTTATGCTAGCCGAGATCAAAGCGAAGCCATGCTTGATTCCCGTGTCGATTACTGGGCGCCGGTTGATCAATATATCGGTGGTATTGAACATGCTATTTTGCATTTGTTATACGCTCGTTTTTATCACAAGTTATTACGTGATGAAGGGCTGGTGAATTCTGACGAGCCATTCAAAAATTTGCTGACACAGGGCATGGTGTTAAAAGATGGCAGTAAGATGTCCAAATCGAAAGGTAATACCGTTGATCCTCAAGGGCTGATAGATAAATATGGTGCTGACACAGTTCGCCTGTTTATCATGTTCACTTCTCCACCAGAACAATCTCTCGAATGGTCGGATGCAGGTGTGGAAGGTGCTTTTCGCTATCTAAAACGTCTTTGGAAGGCTGTATTTGAACATGTGGAAGCAAACCATAAACTGACACCTCTGAATGTTGAAACCCTGACTGCCGAGCAAAAAGCAATGCGTTTCAAGTTGCATGAAACCCTTAAAAAGGTGAATGATGACTATGGTCGTCGCTTAACATTTAATACCGCTATTGCGGCCAATATGGAATTGATGAATCACCTGGCTAAATTCAGCGATACTTCTGATCAGGCTGTGGCCATCCGACAGGAAGTGCTGGAAAGTATTGTATTAATGCTGGCTCCAATTATTCCTCACCTATGTCATCAACTGTGGCAGGAACTGGGCCATGACAGCGTTATCATCGATCATGGCTGGCCTCAGGTGGATGAATCTGCTCTGGTGCAGGACTCTATTGAAATGGTGGTTCAGGTTAATGGTAAGGTTCGTGGCAAGATTGAAGTTGGTACCGATGCTGATAAATCCACTTGTGAGGCAGCAGCTCTAGATGATGAAAGAGTGAAACGATTTATTGACGGTAAACAGGTTCGTAAAGTTATTGTCGTGCCTAAAAAACTGGTTAATATTGTAGTTTAGCGAGTTTAGAATATGCGAATTGGACTGCTTCTGACTTTGTTTTTTACCTTGCAGTTGTCAGCCTGTGGCTTTCATTTGCGAGGTAATTCTCAGGTAGTCGAAAGCCTGAACCCTCTTTATATCGTTGCAGGGCAGCTTGAGCCGGCACAGTTGATACTTATTCAGAAACAGTTGGTTCGTTCTGGAGCCAGGCTTACGCCTTCAGAGCAAGGCTCCAATCAGATTCAGATCAAACTGGTATCCTTAAAAAACAGGAAGATAGCCAGTTCAAGCATATCTGATGTTGAACTGGTTCAGTTAAGAATGAACCTGTTGTTTAGTGTAATAACTGAATCGGGTGATTTTCTATTCGAGCAGCAGGAGCTTGTTGAAAGTGTGGAAATTGAACTCGATAATGCCAATGTACTCGCCCATGAGCAGACGATAAATAGAGCCAGGCTGGGGCTGCAGCGCAGGCTGATTCAAAACATGATAAGCCAGTTGGGTCACCAGCGTTGATATTTCTACAATCATTTAGCTTAGCGCTTGCCAAAACAGTCTCTGTCATGCACGATACGGCGTCCAGAAAGAGCAGATAAAGTGAACCAGATTGGCATGACACAAGCAGATAAAGAACAGGATAAACAAAGGATTAACCCGCTCATCTGGGTATCTATCATTGTTATTGGCCTGATATTTTTTATTTTTGTGGGTTCTGATAGAGGGGGCGTAAAAACCGAAACTCTACAACTGGAAGATCAGCAGGACACTACTGTTGAGCAGGAAGTTGCTGTTGAAAGCTCTGAAGGTCAGATTGACCGCGAATTACTTGTTCCTCCTGGAGTTCGAGCCAGAGAATATATTGGTGAACTTCGTCAAAAAGGAAAACCCTATCCACTTGAAGAACTAATGGCTAAAGCGTCAACCTATGCAACTGAAGGTAGCCTGGCGGATGCTCATCTGGCATTTTTCTTTGCCGCACGAGAAGGTCATATCGAAGCTATGATGATGATGGCTGAAATGAGCGACCCTACTTTATTCCAGTCAGAAAATAATCTTCTCGATAAAGCTGATCCCGTTCAAGCTTATAAATGGTATCAACTCGCTTTAAGTAGTGGTTTTGAGCCAGCCCAACCGAGGCTTGATAATCTTTATCAGTGGGCAATGGCTGAAGCAAAATATGGCAATGCCGATGCTCAGCAGCTACTTTTAAATTTCAATTAACTGGAACACCTATGAACTCCCTGTTTTTACGCCTGTTTTTTACCAGTTTATTGTTAATCACGGCTAATGCCTGGGCATTGGATAAACCGCTGTTAATGGATGGAAAGAGGACACTATTTAAACGTGTACTGAGTATTCCTGAAGCCAGACTCTATAGCCAACCCGACGGACAGTCATCATCAGAAGATGTTATACCTTTTAGTGTGTTTTATGTTTACCAGCAACAGGGGAACTGGCTTAAGATCGGACATGATAGTTTTGGTAAAACGTCCGGCTGGATCTCTGAAGATCAGACTATCGTATGGAATCAGGCTCTCACCGTTTCATTTAAAGACCCTCAGGATACACAGCGTGTTTTGATGTTTGGTGAAAAATCCTCGTTACAGAAAATGGTCGATGAAAATGACCAGGAAGCATATGCCAGCCTGTATCAAAAACTGGTCAACGATGAACATGTTGAAAATAACCCGGTCATTGCCATTCAACCTGAAGCCCACGTTGATATTCATAATAATTTTTATCTGGTGCCCATAAAACAGCATGAAGATGTATACCTGGGTAATGAGCAGGCGCGGTTACTGCAAATAGCCAGTGTTCCTTTAAGTGATGGAAAAGTTCAAGCTCCAGAAGTAGAGGAGACTCAATCCATAGATCAGCAAGGTCAGGAAACAGTCGTTGAAATAGCTCCACGTCAATACCGTAGTGGTATTCACTTTGTAATAGATTCGACGGTTTCCATGGGGCCATACATTGATCGGACTCGTGAAGCTGTACGTAAAGTTTATGGTTCTATCACCCGGCAGGGTTTAGATAATCAGGTGAATTTCGGCTTGACTGCATTTCGGGATAATGTGGAACAGGTTCCTGAGCTGGATTATTTGACTCGAACCTTTGTTAATCTTGAACAGGGTGCTGATTCAGCAGAATTTTTCTCTCGAGTAAATACTCTGGAACCATCATCTGTGTCCAGTCGTGATTATCGGGAAGATGCTTATGCCGGAATTAAAGCGGCCATTGAAAATACTAACTGGGAAAACTTTGATGCACGTTATGTGGTATTGATTACCGATGCAGGTCCTAGAGAAAGTCATGATTCATTAGGTTCAACCCGGTTAAGTGCCAAGGCTTTACAGCAATTGGCCTATGACAAAGGTATTTCAATCTGGGTATTACATTTGCGATTTGATTCACCTGCAGCTGATCATGATCGAGCTGAAAAGCTGTATAAAAAAATATCTCTCTACCCTGGAATAGGAGACTTTTACTATGGTGTCGAGCTAGGAAAAGTCGATGAGTTTGGTAATGTGTTAGAGGTGCTGGCTAACCAGATCACTCAACAGGTACTGGCTACTATAAACGGTGTTTTACCTATACCTATTCCCGGTTTGCCAGAACAGGAAACTGCACCTGAACCTGAACCACAATCTCAGCCAGTTGCGACACCTCAGCCTAAAACGGAAAAAGCAGAAGAGACTCAGCTGGCCTCATTGCAGACTCGTGTTGCGAAACTCGGTAATGCTTTGAGAATGCGATATTTACAGAAAGAAGCTGGTGAACCGCTACCAAAAGTATTTGATGCCTGGATGGTTGATCGTGATTTTAATGACCCTCTAAAATCTTTAGTGGATGTTCGTGTATTGCTCACACGTGATCAGTTATCAGATTTGAAATCGGTAATGCAGCAAGTCCTGGAACTGGCCGAAGAGGGAGTGTTAACACCTTCAGGATTTTTAAATGACTTAAAAAGTCTCGCGGCATCTGTCAGTCGTGATCCTGCCTCTGTGGCGGGTAATATTTCTATTGAAGATGGTAACCTCGCTGATTTAGGCTACATGCGCGAATATATTGATGATTTGCCTTACACCGGCGAAGTGATGAACCTGAGTTTGGCCAGCTGGGAAGAGTGGTCAGCTAAAGAGCAGATTGAATTTATGCACCGGCTTGAAAGTAAGATCAATTATTATCAGGCTTTACATGATCACACTGACCTTTGGGTCACTCCAGGCGGTGGTCCGGTCAATGGGAACTCAATGTTTCCTGTCGTGCTGGATTTATTGCCCTGATTTTCAACTGGATAATATATTTTAAAAAATTCACCACGAAGACACTAAGGTAGTTTTCAAAGAATTTACTAAAATTTATCATCCATTAAATAATGAAACACAGTTGTCTTGTGCCTACTTATTTTATACTTCGTGCTCTTCGTAGCTTCGTGGTGAAAATATAGGTTTTTTTATTTCTTTACAGCTAATTTTTTTATCATGTCGGTTATATATTCACTCAAAAATGTAGTGAAATCTCGAGTTGTTGATGGAGCCGGCTTTAGCCTGGTAGTACCATCTGTTGAAATTAAAGCACAGGAAAATGTAGCTTTAGTGGGGCACAGTGGCTGTGGAAAAAGTACTTTGCTGGACATGATGGCGCTTGCTCTGCACCCTGATTCTGCTGATGAGTTTTCATTAACTCCCGATCCCGAAGAAATTTATGATGTCGACACTCTGTGGAAAAAGAAGAAACAGAATGTATTGGCAAAAATACGCAAACAACATATTGGCTACGTTTTACAACAAGGTGGCTTACTGCCTTATTTAACAGTTCGTGAAAATATTGAGTTACCACGTAAATTGATGAACATGCCTGATGATGATTCTACTCGCTCAATTGCACGGGTAATGGGTATTCATCGCCAACTGGATAAGTTGCCCGGTTTGTTATCTGCGGGTGAACGTCAGCGAGTGGCTTTTACCCGAGCTCTTTCTCATCGGCCTTCCATTTTACTGGCTGATGAACCCACCGCATCGCTGGATCCGATTACGGCTAGAAAAATTATGGCAGTGGTGATGGAGCTTGTTAAGGGTCTAAAAATTACCATGATTACTGCAAGTCATGACTGGGCGCATGTGTATAAGATGGATTTACGCAGCTTGCATCAGGAAGCTGAAGTTATCGATAACGGCAATGTGTACCAATCTACTTTTAGAGACTAGTAGATTTCTTTACAAAATTTCATCCCGAAGTACATGAATAAAGGTCTGTATGAACCAGTTTAAAAAAATCATCAGTTTAAGTTTCAGGGATTACAGTCATGAATGGAGAATGTCCGGCTGCTTTGTGCTTGCTCTTGCTTCAGTCCTGGCTCCTATGATGATTCTGTTTGGCCTGAAATTCGGTATTGTCAGTTCGATGATTACCGGATTGATTGAAAATCCGGGTAACAGAGAAATTCGGTCGGTAGGCAGTGGTAGCTATGAACAGGCTTGGTTTGATAAGTATGCAGGTCGCAAAGAAGTTGCTTTTATTATCCCTAAAACCCGTTCATTGGCCGCGACAATTCAGCTTAAAAGTAAAAATGCAGGTCGAATATACTCTACAGAGTTATTTGCAACAGCAGAAAAAGATCCACTGCTTGAAGCCCTGAAAGTAAAACCTGAAGGTTTTTATCAGGTTATTTTGAGTGACAGTATAGCCAATAAATTGAATGTACAGAAAGGTGAGCGGATAGATGGAAGTCTGGTGCGTCAGTTCCGGGGTAAAAGAGAACGTGTACATATTGACTTACAGGTTTTGGATGTTGCACCGGCAAATGTCATCAGTCGAAGTGTTGCGTTTGTAAGCCTGGAATTATTACTGGCGACAGAGAGTTTTAAAGATGGTCGAGCAGTAACAGAGCTTAACTGGAGCGGCAATATAAATGATAAAGAAGTAAGAGATTACCCATCATTTAGAATGTACGCCAGATCGATTCGGAATGTTGAAAACCTGGTCAATGAACTGGAACAGGATGGCATCAATGTAAAAGCGAATATTGCGGAGATAAAAACGGTTCAATCTATTGATCAAAACCTGAGTATTATTTTCTGGATTATTGCCTGTGTAGGAGCCGTAGGCTTTTCATTTTCACTGGGAGCCAGTCTGTGGGCAAATGTTGATCGTAAAAGAAAAGAATTGAGTATTCTACGCCTGGTTGGTTTTCAGGGAGGTAAAATCATTTTGTTCCCTGTATTGCAATCTATGTACACTGGTTTATTGGGGTGGTTACTAGCGGTGTTAATTTACCTGATTGCTGAGCAAACGATTAACCAGTTATTAGCACCAAATTTGGAAATTGAACAGGTGATTTGCTACCTGCTGCCACAACATTTTTTCTGGGCTTTGGGGCTGACTATGTTCGTTGCTGCAACAGCCGCAATCCTGGGTGGGATACGAGCTTCACGAATTGAACCATCAGATGGGCTGAGAGATATCTAGCAAAATAGAGCGACAGGTAGGGTGCGCCGTGCGCACCACGTTGGTACTGAAATTCAATGGTGCGCGCGGCGCACCCTACAAAATACTATGTAAAGGTATATTTTTAGTTAAATTTAGTTGTAGGATTTGTCCTACAAATCTTGTCGTGTGAATCCTACTTTATCTATCGTTATCTCCTTATGTGAATTATTTCCAATAAGCCTATTATATAGAGGTGTTTAAAAGGAACTAGACAAAGGAATACGTGAGTAAGGGATAACCTATAGCTGGACAAGCGATTAGCTGGTTATCACGTTTCAGGATGGATGCCTGGCAGGATGCAGCTAAAGGGAATGACAGCAGATTATTAAACCCTCAACCAGAAATGGTTGAGGGTTTTTTCTTTTCTGCTGTTTTATATTTCAGGAATACCTCAATATCTCACTTTTTTAAACTCCTTAATTATCATAATCTACACTGATCAAAGCTTAATCCCGTTGAGCAATGTGTTAGCATTCTACTATTTGATCGTAACTCTCTTATGTTACCAGCTTCATTGAAGTCCTCACCTGCTTCCATTTATCTCTTATCCAGTGATGAACCACTGCTAGTCAGGGAATGGCTGGATGCTGCCCGTAAAACACTAAAAGAATCTGGGTTTGAAGAAATAATAAGTCATCAGGTTGAAGCTGGTTTTGACTGGAACGGTTTGCTTGAAGATAGTCAGAGTTTATCTTTATTCAGCGAGAAAAAGTGCCATATAATTCGTTTTTCCAGTAATAAGCCAGGACAGGTCGGGGCTAAATTTATAGGTCAGATTTGTGAGCTTTTGCCAGAGGATACAGTTTTTATTCTGGTGATGCCGAAGCTTGATATGGCTTCTAAAAATAGTGCCTGGCTGAAGAAAATAGTTAAAGCGGGAGAGTCTATAGAGCTGAAACCTGTGTACCCCAATGAGCTGGCGGGTTGGGTCAGTCAGCGAGCGTTATCAAAAGGCATTAGTCTGGATCATCAGGCCGCTATGTATCTGGCTGATTTAACAGAAGGCAATTTACTGGCAACTGATCAGGAGTTAGAGAAGCTAGCATTAGCATTTGAACCGAATGCTTCACTGGATCTTGAGCAGATAAATCAGAGTATTTCTCGCAGTTCACGATATACCCACTATCTATTGGTAGATGCCTGTTTAGCCGGGAAACCTGCACGGGCAGTTAAAATTTTACAGGGTTTACAGCAGGAAGGTTTCCAGCCTGTACAAATTCTGTATGCAGTTCAAAATGCGATTGAAATTTTACTTCAGTTAAAACAGGCCCAACAAAATAATCAGCTGAATAATTCAACCTGGCAATCGTTACGTATCTGGAAAAGCAAACAACGCCTGTACAGTAATGCTTTATCCCGCCTTTCTTATTCGCAAATAGAGCGATTTCTGCAAAGCTGTGCTACATTAGATCGTATTAATAAAGGGCAGCAACAGCCTTTATATGTCGATGCAGACTGGTTGGCACTTCAGCAGCTTGTGAGTTCATTCTCGGGGTTGTCCGATGTCCACAGCCTGTCTTATTCCTGAAGACAAAGTTTCAGGTGATAACCAATACAAAGTAATGAGTGAAAAGCATGAACGCAGTAATCAATCAGCAAAGTCTTGAGCAATATATGCAGATGTTGGGAGAGCGGGCCAAAGCCGCTTCTTCAATTCTGGCTAATGCTGAGCCGGCGCGTAAAAATGATGCGTTGCTAGCCATTGCTGATGCACTAATTACACACAGTGATGCAATCAAACTGGCTAATGATAAAGATTTGGCTCAGGGTAAAAAAGATGGTCTGGATGATGCCATGCTGGACAGGCTTGAATTAACCGATGAGCGTATTGAAGGCATGGTGGAAGGTTTACGTCAGGTTTCTTCTTTGGCGGACCCTATTGGTCAAATCACCGATATGGATTATCGCCCTTCCGGGATTCAGGTTGGTAAAATGAGGGTACCATTGGGCGTTATTGGTATTATTTATGAATCCCGTCCAAACGTAACAATCGATGCTGCCGCGCTTTGCTTGAAGTCGGGCAATGCTACGATTCTTCGCGGTGGTAAAGAAGCATTAAACTCTAACCAGGCGATTACCAAATGTATACAAACCGGGTTGAGATCCGTGGGATTACCTGAACATGCTGTGCAGGTGATCAATACCACTGACCGGGCAGCAGTTGGGTTACTTCTGAGTATGAGTGAAACAGTTGATGTAATTATTCCACGTGGTGGAAAGGGTTTGATTGAACGAGTTTCCAGAGAAGCTAAAATTCCGGTGATTAAACATCTGGATGGTATTTGCCATGTGTATATCGATGATCAGGCTGATCTGAAAAAAGCTTATGATATTGCTTTAAATTCTAAAACCCATCGTTATGGCGTGTGTAATGCGATGGAAACCCTGCTGATATCAAAAGTGATGGCTGAAAAGGTATTGCCGGATCTGGCAACAGCTTTTCGTGAGAAGGGTGTTGAGTTAAGAGGCTGTGAAAGTAGTCGAAAAATAGATGCTGAAATGAAAGCTGCTACAGCTGAAGATTGGGATACCGAATACCTGGCGCCGGTTTTATCGATACGCCTGGTCGATGACATGCAACAGGCGATTGAGCATATTAATGGTCACGGCTCTCACCACACCGATAGTATCGTAACCGAAAATTATACCCGTGCTCGTCAGTTTCTGGCCACGGTAGATTCCAGTTCGGTCATGATCAATGCTTCAACTCGATTTGCCGATGGTTTCGAGTATGGTCTTGGTGCTGAAATTGGTATTAGTACTGATAAAATTCATGCGCGAGGTCCCGTGGGGCTTGAAGGCTTGACCTCACAGAAATACATCGTGTTTGGTGATGGGCATATTCGCCAGTGATTAATGGTTTTAACCCGAAAAGCGAATGATAGCCCTTTTTGGAGGCACTTTTAATCCAGTTCATGAAGGGCATATCAGTCTGGCTCTTGAAGTAAAAGATGCTTTTAATTTTGAATCGATTGAGTTTTTGCCCAGTTATATTTCTGTTCATCGCGACACTCCGCGAGTTTCGGCTGAATTTCGTAAACACCTGGTTGAGCTGGCTTTAGAACCTTATCCCTGTTTAAAGCTAAATAGCTGTGAAATTGATCGGCATGGCCCTTCCTACGCAATAGATACGGTTGAGTTCATGACGGATAAGTATCCTCAGCAGTCTATTTGCTGGTTGATGGGTGCTGATTCTTTCAATAGCTTTTTAAGCTGGAAAAATCCTCAGGAAATTTTGCAAAAAGCTAATCTGATTGTCTGTACCCGACCTGATATCGAGATTGATTCCAATATCTTCCCTTCGCTCTATTTGAAGAGTAATGAATCACTTGATGATTTTAACTCCGGGCGAATAGTATTTCATGAGATGCAACCAAATAGTTGCTCCTCGACTAAAATCAGACAATTGTTAAAACAGCAGTTATCTGTATCAGGGTGTTTGCCTCAGCCTGTGTTAGAATTTATCCATACAAACAATTTATATAAAACTTGAGTAAAGAGTATTTAATGACTGAACTGACCACCGACAAGCTCCAGCAAATCGTGATAGATGCGATGGATGATCTGAAGGCTGAAAAGATAAACCATATCAACCTTGAAGGAATTAGCGGATTTACCGATCGTATGATTTTTGCCAGTGGAAATTCTAATCGGCATGTGAAATCAATAGCACAATCGGTAGTTGAAGCCAGTAAAAAGGCGAATGTTCCTCCGTTGGGTGTTGAAGGTGAAGATATTGGTGATTGGGTGCTTGTTGATCTGGGCGATATCGTGGTTCATGTGATGTTGCCTGAAACCCGTGAATTTTACGATATCGAGCGTTTATGGACTGATCAGGCCGGCCATGATATAGATTCTGAATAGTTTTACCGAAAGGTATGAATATTCAAATTATTGCAGTGGGTCAAAAAATGCCGAAATGGGTAGACCTGGCATTTGAAGAGTATGCCAAACGTTTACCCCGTCAACACAGTGTAGAACTTAGTTGTATCGCCACGGCCTCCAGAAAATCGGGGCAGACAAGACAGCGAATTCAACAGCAGGAAGCCCAGAAAATTGAGATGAAGATTAAACCGGGAAGTTTGCTCATAGCTCTGGATGAAAAAGGTAAACATTGGTCTACCCTAGAGTGGGCAAACCAGTATCGCCTATGGTTGCAACAATATTCACAGGTCAATTTTGTCATCGGCGGGCCAGATGGTCTGGATCCTGCTCTGGTTAAACGGGCTAATCAAACCATTGCTTTAGGTAGAATGACCATGCCGCATGGGCTGGCTCGTGTTGTTTTGATAGAACAGCTTTATCGTGTCTGGTCTGTGGTAGAAGGTCATCCTTACCACCGGGAATAAACTCTATTAAATGATTTATCTGGCATCATCTTCCCCACGTAGAGCCGAACTGTTAACGCAGATAGGAGTCCAATTTAATATTATTCGACTGGATATTGATGAATCTGCCTATGAAGGCGAATCGGCTATTGACCTGGTTTCACGGTTGAGTCGGGAGAAAGCTTTGAAAGGGCACGAGCTGTTACAGTCGAAGAATGAAAGTGGCCTGGTGTTAGCGGCAGATACGTTGATTAATTTGCAAGATAAGGTATTGGGAAAGCCAGTTTCTGTAGAGAATTGTTGTTCAATGTTACAGCAGTTATCAGGGCAAACACATCAGGTATTAACGGCGATAGCACTGATAGACCCGGATGGTCAGTTGAGTGGAAAGTGTAGCGTCAATGAGATTACATTTAGAAATTTGAAAAAACAGGAAATTGAGCAGTATTGCAATTCTGAAGAACCTGGTGATAAGGCAGGGGCTTATGCTATTCAGGGTAAAGCGGCAATATTCATCGAACATATTAGCGGCAGTTATTCAGCAGTAATGGGGCTACCTCTGTTTGAGACAGCACAATTATTACAACAGGCCGGATATAACATACAAACACATAATAATTATGAATAGTGAAGAAATTTTAATCAATGTAACTCCCCAGGAGACGCGGGTTGCCATCGTCGAAAATGGCACATTGCAGGAGGTTTGTATTGAGCGACGTCGAAACAGGGGTATTGTCGGAAATATTTACAAAGGAAAAGTAAACCGTGTTTTGCCTGGTATGGAAGCTGCTTTTGTGGATATTGGGCTCGAACGATCGGGTTTTCTGCATGTTTCAGATTTTGACCTGGGACAAACCAATGATGATGACGAGCCTGTTGTGACGCCTCCCATTAATCAACTTTTACATGAAGGTCAGAGTATTCTGGTTCAGGTTGTGAAAGATCCGTTAGGTACTAAAGGGGCCAGACTAACCACCAGTATTTCAGTGCCATCCCGTTACCTGGTTTATATGCCCAATTCTTCATTAATTGGTATTTCAGTAAAAATTGAAGAAGATGATGAACGTGAACGTTTACGCACATTGTTATCAGGCTGTATGACGGAAAATCGTACAGGAGGCTGTATTGTTAGAACAGCCGCAGAAGGTGTAGTTGATGAAGAGTTAAATCGTGATATTAAATTTTTATGTACGTTATGGGATAGCTTGCAGGAACAGGCAAAGACTGCTAAACCCGGTACCGTAATTCATGAAGATTTATCGTTATCGGTACGTACCTTAAGAGACATGGTCGGAAATGATACTGACCTGGTGAAAGTGGATTCCCGTGAAACTTATCAAAAATTGACAAATTTTGCAGATAAATATATCCCTGATTTACCCTGTGTGATTGAACATTATCCTGGCGATAGACCTCTGTTCGATCTTTACAATATTGATGATGAAATTCAACGTGCTCTTGGGCGCAAGGTTGAACTAAAATCCGGTGGCTACCTGATTATTGATCAAACCGAAGCGATGACAACCATCGATATAAATACGGGTGCTTTTGTTGGTCATCATAATCTTGAAGAAACCATTTTTAAAACCAATATGGAAGCTTCACAGGCCTTAGCCCGTCAATTACGATTGCGTAATCTTGGCGGTATTATCATTATCGATTTTATCGATATGGTGATGGAAGATCATAAACGTCAGGTATTGAAATCACTGGAAAAATACCTGGATAAAGATCATGCTAAAACTCAGGTGTGTGAAGTATCACCTCTAGGCCTGGTTGAAATGACACGCAAAAGAACTCGTGAAAGCCTGGAACATATTTTGTGTGAATCCTGTGCAACCTGTGGTGGACGAGGAACTCATAAAACGGTTGAAACAGTTTGTTATGAGATTTTCCGTGAAATTCTACGCGAAGCAAGAGTTTATGATGAAGCTCAGCAATTGCTGGTGATGGCTAATCAGGATGTCATTGATACGCTTCTGGATGAAGAAGCAACCAGTCTTGCGGAGCTTGAAACATTTGTGAAAATTCCGGTGAAATTACAGGTTGAAAGTTATTATTCTCAGGAAAATTATGACGTGGTACCTGTTTAATATCTGCATGCTGAAAACTATGCCGGTGAATTAAGGGAAACTCTGATCAATTCATGAACTCATATCTTGCCCTCAGAAAATCCAGCTTCTGCGTTGCGAATCTTCGCAATAGTTCACTATTACCTGCGATTCGACGCCTTAAGTCTGGTTTTTCTGAGGACAACCTATTTCGTCCAGAATTAATCAGAGTTCCCTAAGGTCGTTAAACCGATGAAAGCAGTCAGTATTAAAATTTATCATTTCAGTAAATGGACGCTGTTGGCTTTTCTTATATGTGTTGCTCTGTTGAGTGTTGCCGGGCGTGCGTTGCTGGGTAATGTTGAATATTTCAAAAATGCTATAGAACAGGAACTTGCTGATTATGGTATTAAAGGCGTAACGCTAGAGAATATTGAAGGTCATTGGCAGGGGCTACAACCGGTACTGAAAATTCGGGGCGCTTCCCTGAGTATTCCTGGCCGTTCACATGCATTATTCGTGAATGATCTATCTCTTCGCGTCAAACTGGTTCCCAGCCTGCTAAGCAGGGATTTAATTCTTGAATCTGTTGATTCCAGCATCGAAAAGCTGGTATTAGTTAGAGATACAAAAGGTGCCTGGTGGCTAAATGATATTCCCCTGACTGCTGGCAATAGTGCAAATGCAGATCTGGATGTATATGGTTTTTTTCAGCGCTTGCCTTCATTTGTAAATATTGATATTGCTTTAATTCAACTACGTGATCTGCGCCTGGGAAAGGATTATTTAATACAGAATAGTGCTTTAAACAGCAGCCGAAAAAAACAGCAGCTTTCACTTCAGTTAATTACCAGACTTCCTTCTGCTCTGGGAAAAGAGATTCAATTTTTTCTAACGGGTGATGCCATAAACCAGCAGCTGTTCGTGAAAGCTGAGAGGTTGGATCTGGTACGACTTTTTCAGTTGATATCAACACAAGAAATACCTCTTAAAAAAGCAATAATATCGTTACAAAGCTGGGTAGATCTTGAACGGTTTCATGCGAAGCAGGTTGTGACTGAAGCTAATGTAACCCAGATAGGTTTTGATAATAAGAAAAATGATCAGCAGGCATTTAAATTTTCACTACAGCAAAAAGCTACCGTTGACTCAAACCAATGGCGTTTCAATACTGAAATTAACAACATACACAATGGTCAACAACAGTTTGCAGATTTAAATGCTCAGGTATTGCTTGGTAATCAGCGTGAAAATCCCATAGTGTGGATAGATCAGGTGGATTTATCCTTTGTTCGCAGTATTTTGCTGGATGTTTTAAGTGATGAATCTCTGATTACATTATTATCTGAGATACAACCTACTGCACTGCTCGATAATGTGGTGGCAGAGCTGGATATTATGAATCCGAAGAATTCCAGTTTCGGTTTAAATTTCACCAATGTAAACACTCGTAATTATCGTTCAATTCCGGGTGTGAAAAAACTTACCGGCTCACTGACCTCTAGCCGTGGTGTGACTCAGCTAAATATTGACTCTGAACAGGTCGAAATGGATTTCGGTAAATTATTTAGGGCACCGTTAAACTTTGATACTTTAATAGCAGAAAGCTATCTGCAGTTTAAAGATTCAACGGTTTTAGTCGATGTTGATAAACTCTTCGCTTCTAATGCGGACATAAGTTTAGAAGGTAGATTATGGCTGGAGACAGCGGCTCAACAACGTCCGTTTATGTCAATACGTGCAAATTACAAAAATGGACAGGTTAAAGCTTCACCTCAATATTTGCCTGTCAAAATAATGCATGAAAAAGTCGTTAACTGGTTAGACAATGCATTAGTGTCCGGACAGGTTCCACAGGGAGATTTTTTATTTCATGGCCGTCTACAAAAACCATCAGTATTTGCAAAAGATCAATCGGGTGTGATGCAGGTGCTGTTTGATGTGAGTAACCCTGAAATTGATTATAAACCTGGTTGGCCAGTTGCAGGGCAGGGAAAAGGAAAAATTGATTTTTTGAATAGCGGAATGAGTTTTGATTTTACAGATGTTAAATATGCAAAGAGTACGGTTGATGAAGTACATGGAAGCATTTCTGATTTTCGATTAGCAAATTTGTTGTTAGATATTAAAACTGAAACCGATGCGAAAGATTTACTGGCCACTTTAAGCCGTCTTCCAATATTAAATGCTTTTGATACCGTTCAACAAAAAACCAAACTACTTTCAGGTCCTGTGAGCAGTGAAATTAAACTGGATATCCCCCTCACAACAAAACTCAACAAAAAAGTCAGTGTGACTGCTAAAGCCGACTTAAAAGCGGTATCACTTTCTATACCTGAATGGATGCTTGATTTTAAAGATTTGAAAGGTCAGGTAGAGGTTGATAATCAAAAGATAACGGCACCGTCTTTAATTGGTAAATTTTATGATGATAATATTAATTTGAGTATAAAACCTGATGTAAAACGTAACCGTACTGATTTTCATCTAATGGGTGAAGTGCATTCTCAAAATTTATTAACGCTTACCCCACCATCTCTGCATCAACCTGTGTCTGGTAAAAGCCCCTGGGATGTATCTGTTTCGGTGAGGCATATTGCAGCTAAAAAATCTCCAATACTGGAAGTTTCGGCCAGTTCCAGTCTGTTAGGTACTAAAATTGATTTTCCCCAGCCTGCAACGGTATTACAAACCGAAACGCAACCACTAAACTTTAGAGCCAAATTATTTGATGAAGGGAAATTTTCCTTTGATCTATCTTTGGCAGATACCATAAATGCCAGCAGTGAGTTAAATTTCACACCAGGTTCAGCCAGTACCTTAAAGTGGTTAAACGTCTATGTGGGTGGATTTAATACAATAAAAGATCGGTCAGGTGTAGTCATAAAAGGTAAAGCAGAGCGGATTGATCTGAATGACTGGTTTGAATATAAAGATCATTATTTTTCAGCTAAAAATACAGATTCATCATCTTTTTTACAGCAGATCAATAGTCTGGATCTGGATATTGATGAAATGATTTTAGGTAATCAACAGATATTAAATAGTAAAATTAAAATTGAAAATAATGGAGCGCTGCTACTGGGCAGTATAAATTCTGAACAGATTAAGGGTGATTTTGAGTTACCTTATAAACCTGACTTGTTGAATCCTTTTAAAACTGACCTGGAATACATGAAGCTGAAAAAGTCAGCTTCTAAAAGGGAATTTAACATAGACATTGAGGACATGCCGGATCTTTATATTAAAAGTAAGGCTGTTTCTTATGAGCAATTGAAATTTAGTAATCTTACCTTGAGTACTAAAAATGATGCTAATAAATTTATTGTAGATCAGCTCGACTTTTCTCACGAAAAGGTCACTCTTAAATCTTCTGGACATTGGCATTTTGAACCGGTATCAAAAGAACATGTGAGTGTTTTTAACATTGCTATTAAGGGTTCCAAATTTGGTCAAACCGTTAATAAACTTGGGCTGGGTGAAACAATTAGTGGAGGCAAGGTTGATTTTAATGGTCAAATTGGCTGGGGTGGAGAGTTATACAGTATGAACTGGCCTACATTGATCGGTGAAGTTGATCTGAAACTGACCGACGGGTTTTTACGTAATGTTGACCCCGGGGCTGGAAGGTTTGTCGGTCTGCTTAGTTTTAATGCATTACCCAAACGTTTGTTTCTGGATTTTGGTGATGTATTAAAAGAGGGCATGCAATTTAACAAGATTAAGGGTAAGTTTAAAATTAAGGGAGAAATTTTAGATACAAATAATGCTTCTATGGATAGTGTTTCTGCCAAAGTCCGAATTAAAGGCGAAACCAACCTGCGCCGTAAAACCTATGATCAAACTATGATTATTACTCCCAAGATTAGTGATACATTACCCATCCTGGGTACGCTAGCTGCTGGAAATACCGTGGGGTGGGGTTTGCTGCTGTTGCAGAAGATATTTAAAAAACCTATCGAAAAAAGTATTGGAATAGAATATAAAGTTACTGGTAGTTGGGAAAAGCCTCAAGTTAAACTGGTAAAGAAACCAAAAATTAAACAGGAAAGTGAAAGTATTTATGATGCAGATCGTTAGATCATTTTTTAAACCTGCGATGTTAGCGCTGATATTGCTAATAAATGGCTTAGTATTTTCTTCAGCCTGGGCCAATTCGATACGTATCTTCACTCTTAGTGCTGATCAGTGGGCCAGACCCAGAGCGGGTGAAGTGATTCCTCAGTTTGAACCGGTCAAGCTCGCAATGGCTTATTGGGAATCAGGTACTGACGCAAGTATTTTACTCAGCCATGCAGGTGAAGACAGTGGTGAAATCTGGGCTTCTGAACTAAAGGACTGGCTTATCTCTTTAGGGGTTCCCTCTGACTTTATTTTAATTTCTTCCGGGTTACAGGGTAGTGACGAAATGAGAATCTTAGTGGGAAGCCGACAGGAGTTAATGAACTAATGCGAGTTGCTGCAATACAAATGGCTTCCGGTTCCAGCATTAGTGGGAATTTGCTAGAAGCTGAAAAAATAATCACTGAAGCCGTCAATGACGGAGCTGAAATGGTGGTATTACCAGAAAATTTTGGCATGATCGGCGTGAAACAGGAAGATGTTGTTGAATTTAAGGAAAAGCTAGGACATGGGCCATTACAGGATTTTCTGTCTGAACAATCTGCACGACATAAAGTTGTCATCGCTGGTGGAACAATTCCACTGGAATCTGATGACAGCAATCGCTATCGAAACTCCCTGCTTGTTTATAACCAGAGTGGTGAATGTGTAACTCACTATGACAAAATCCATTTATTTGATGTTTCATTACCTGATGTAGATGAAAGCTATCATGAATCGGCTGTCATCCAGCCAGGTAACAAAACTGTAGTAGTTGATGTTGGCGGGGTGAAGTTAGGACTGGCTATTTGTTATGATTTACGATTTCCAGAACTGTTTCGTATGCTGGTGAATAAAGGTGCTGAAATAATTCTGCTTCCATCGTCTTTTACAGCTGCAACAGGCCAGGCTCACTGGCATGCCTTGCTGAAAGCAAGGGCAATAGAAAACCTTAGTTTTGTGGTTGCGCCTGCTCAGGGTGGTTATCACGTCAATGGCCGTGAAACTTATGGTCATAGCTTGATAATAGATCCCTGGGGCAATGTACTGGATGAAATCGAGTCAGGTTCCGGGTTTGCTCGGGCTGATTTGAACCTGTCTCAACAACAGGTAATTCGTGAACGGTTTCCTGTGCTTTCACATCGCAAGTTTTTTGAAAGTGAGTAATTTTCACCACGAAGAACACGAAGGGCACGAAGATGAAGTATGAAAAAACAATTATTGTGCTGGGAAGAACCAGCTTGTGAAAGCAGCCTCCGGAATAAATATTTTTGTTATCCATTGTTTATTTCTTCGTGTTCTTCGTGCGCTTCGTGGTGATTAATTAATAAAATAATGAGTAATATAAAATGACATCAATTTTAACCGCTGTTGATCAGGTGATACTGCAGCCAGCAGAATTAACACTTGATCAGATTAACCTGACACTGGATAGATTACAGCAAAATCAGCTGGATGCCGGAGACCTTTATTTTCAGGTTTCGCAACAGGAATCCTGGGTAATGGATGATGGCATTATTCGAGAAGGTTCTTTCAATATTGACAGTGGTGTCGGTATTCGTGCAATAAGCGGTGAGAAAACTGGTTTTGCTTACAGTGATGACCTGAGTTTATCTGCACTGACAGAAGCTTCTAAAAATGCCAGTGCAATTGCTAAGTTGGGACAGAATAAAACAGCAGCAAATCGTTTAATCACTACCAGCCCGACAAAAGCTTTATATCCATCACAAAATCCGATAGACAGCCGCAGTGCCGATGACAAGGTTGATTTACTGAAACGTCTGGATGAATATACTCGTGGACTGGATTCTCGAATTGAGCAGGTGATTATCTCTATCGCCGGTAGTATTGAGCATATTCTAATTGCATCTACCGATAATACACTGGCTGCCGATATTCGTCCGTTGGTTCGTCTTAATGTCACCGTGTTAATTCACGAGGATGGACGTCGTGAACAGGGTACCTCTGGAGGCGGTGGACGTCATAATTATGACCAGTTTTTTGATACTGAGATTTCTTTTGATTATGCCAGAGAAGCGGTCAGACAGGCGTCGGTTAATTTGCAATCTATTCCAACACCTGCCGGTAGTATGCCTGTTGTGCTGGGTTCCGGATGGCCGGGTGTATTATTACATGAAGCAGTAGGGCATGGGCTGGAAGGTGATTTTAACCGTAAAGGTACATCTGCTTTCAGTAACAGCATGGGACAGCAGGTGGCTTCTCCGTTGTGTACCGTGGTGGATGATGGCACATTGCCTGATCGCCGTGGATCCCTGACAGTAGATGATGAGGGCGTACCGGCTGAATGCACCACGCTGATTGAAAATGGTATTTTAAAATCTTACATGCAGGATAAAATGAATGCACGTCTGATGGGTACGCAATCAACCTCTAATGGTAGACGCGAATCTTACGCACATTTACCGCTGCCACGCATGACCAATACCTATATGTTGCCGGGTGAATCTGACCCACAGGAAATTATTGAATCGGTTGATAAAGGCATTTACGCAGTAAATTTTGGAGGAGGTCAGGTTGATATTACATCTGGGCGTTTTGTATTTTCCTTATCCGAAGCTTATGAAATTGAAAATGGTAAGTTAGGAAGGCCTTTGAAAGGCGCCACGCTAATCGGGTCTGGCCCCGAAGTAATGAATAAAATATCTATGCTGGGCAATGACCTTGCACTGGATACCGGAGTGGGAGTCTGCGGCAAAGAAGGGCAGTCACTCCCGGTAGGAGTAGGGCAGCCCACTCTGAAAATAGATGAAATTACAGTAGGCGGAACTGACGGTTAGCCATAGGGCGCACCATGCGCACCAGAATACTAAGGATTGAAAACAGCCTGAATTTCCTTAAAAATCTGCCGGGCAAAACGGGTTTTCTTCTCATCGGTGGGAGCCTGCTTCAGGTTTCTGGATAACTGGCGCAATTTCTGACGATCCATATTGTCATGTTGTTCGCAGCATTCATCGATAGCAGGGTCTCCATCTGCCACTATTTTATCTCTCCAGTATTCCATGGTTTTAAAAATGAGTTTGCTGCTGTTATCGGTATCTTCGATAGCTTTGACTGCATCTAGAATAGGTTCTACATCAATGGATCTTAAAATTTTACCAATAAATTGAAAATGACGTTTTAAAGCACCACGTTTGTTAGATAGTTTTTGAGCCAGAGCGACAGCGTCAATTAATTTATCATTTAAAGGGACCTTAGCTAATTGTTCAGGATTAAATGAAGCCAGCTTTTTCCCCAGGCTTTGAAGGTCCTTACTATCGCGTTTTAGCTGCGATTTGCTAACCCAATCTTCATTTTCGTCAATATCGTTCTGATCGTCTGAAATCTGTGCTTCTGTTTGGTGTGTCATGTGGGCTAAAATGCAGTTATGAAAAATATGAATAATAACAGTTTACCTGAATCTGAAGAATCCCTGAAAAATATTATTGCGGATACATTACAACTTGCAAAGAAAAATGGTGCGACCCAGGCTGAAGCCGGTTTAACCGTTTCTGAGGGTATGAGTGTGTCTGCCCGAATGCGCTCTGTGGAAACCGTGGAATACCAGAAAGATAACGGTCTGGGCATTAGCGTGTATTTTGGAAAACATAAAGGAACAGCCAGTACCTCGAGTCTGGATCTGGAGTCTATTCGAAAAACCGTAGAAGCGGCCTGTAATATTGCCAAATATACATCGGAAGATCCTTGCACCGGTCTGGCTGATGCCGAATTAATGGCTACCGAGTTTACTGATCTGGATATGTATCACGAATGGAATATTAGTTCTGATGAAGCTATCGAAATGGCGCTGGCATGTGAAGCAGCTGCACTGGATTATGATCAAAGCATTTCAAATTCTGATGGAGCCAGTATCGATATTGGTAAGGGTATTTCTGTTTATGGCAATAGTCATGGGTTTTTACAGCATGAACGTAAGACTCGCCACTCGATAAGTTGTTCGGTAGTAGCTGAAGATGAGCAGGGCATGCAACGTGATTACTGGTATGACGTCAGTAGGAATCCGGAGCAGTTGCAGTCAGTGGCCGAAGTAGGGAAGATGGCCGCTCAGCGTACCATTAAGAGACTGGGTGCTAATAAACTTAAAACGGGTAAATATCCAGTGATGTATGTGCCTGAAATGGCAAGAGGTTTGATCAGTCATTTTAATGCAGCGATTGGTGGTAACTCGCAGTATCGTAAGGCTAGTTTTCTACTGGATGCACTGGATACAAAAGTGTTTCCGGAATTTATTCAACTGATAGAACAACCCTTTAAAAAATTGGCACTGGGTTCGGCTAATTATGATGGGGAAGGTGTGGCAACTAAAGAACAATATCTGGTTGAAAATGGTGTTGTTCAAAGCTATTTACTGGATAGTTATTCAGCACGAAAGCTTGGACGTCAGTCAACGGGGCATGCTAGTGGTGTGCATAATTTGACACTGAATAATACCGGAAAAACCTTTGATGAATGTCTAAAAACTATGGATCGAGGGTTATTGGTGACTGAATTAATGGGGCAGGGTGTGAGTACCGTAACGGGTGATTATTCTCGCGGAGCAGCTGGTTTCTGGGTAGAAAATGGTGTTATTCAATATCCGGTCGAAGAAATTACCATCGCCAGTAATTTGAAAGATATATTTGCAGGTATTGTAGAAGTCGGATCTGATGTGGATTACCGTGGAAACATTCAGTGTGGTTCAATTTTAATCGATAACATGACGATAGCTGGAGAGAGTTAAATGCGTCTGGTTGTTGCTTTAATACTGCTATTTAGTTCGCAGGTTTATTCGCAGAATCAAAATGCTCAATATCGTCTGGCTGTTGATCACTTAAATACAGGTGCCGAGCAAAATCAATCTCCTCCAGGTTATGTATTAGATATAACGGTTCAAAATATTCAGCAGCTTGATGCTGTTTTAAATCGAGCTGATAAACTAAAAGGGCAGTTTAGTCCTGATCAATATGGCCGAATTGCAATTGTGCTGCATGGGCTTGTACTGAATATGTTCCGAAAGAAAAATTATTCCCGGTATATGAGTATTGTTGAAAAAGCTCGCCAGCTGGATCAGCAGAATCTGGTCGATATCAAGGCTTGTCAAACGGTGATGAAAAACCTGCAGATTGAACAATCTGAGTTACCCGATTTTATCGAACAGGTGCCGCTCGCACCTGTTGAAATTGACAGGCTAGAACGCGAGAAAGGGTATACCCGGCTTTAATCAAGTTTCCTGATGGTGCGCACGGTGTAACCCTACATTAAAATATTGGTAGAGTTCGCAGCAATATTTCTAACTATCAATTCTCCACATAACACTTTTATCTTTGCCTGGTTTGATTTGTTCTATTTTTAGTGGAGCCAGGGTTTTACCTTTATAGTAATAAACCATTTTTTTGCTCGAGCCTTTAAATGTCTGAGTAAGTTTATCGACGATTGTTTTTCCTTTCTTAGCAGGTAGTTCGATCTGTTTTTCCAGTGTTACTGTGGACTTTAGTAGCTCGCCTCTTTTATAAAAGTTAATGTCCATTTTCTGCTCATTATTTTCTAGCATCAAAGGATGTAACAGGTGAACACTGTGATAGTTATAGGTATTCTCAGGCAGCTTTAGTTGGCTTATATTCTTTCCTTTCATGCTATAAATTTTATTATTAACATGATCGAACCAGGTGCTTTGTTTGGCTGGTTTTTTAGGGTAATCACCGGTGGTTTCAAGTAATAACTGAATGTCCCGCCCAGTTTCCTGCATACGTGTTTCAGCAAAAGGCTTTTTTCGGGTTAACCAGCTATAGATGCCTCTAGGGCCTGTTTTCATCCGCCAGACCCACTCAGATTTTTGCTTTTTTAAGGAAAATTTACTAATAGCGACATGTGTATTACCCCGATAAACATGGTAACGCGCATTAAATGGATTCAGTTCCAGTGCCTGAACATTGAAGCCTGCAAGCAACAGGGCTATCAGCAGAAAATGATGAAAATTAAAGTGCATTGACAGGTGCTTCGAATAACATGGGAGTTTGTACCGGCTTTTCATCGAATACAGCTTGCTTGGAATTTAATTTCAGGCGTTGCTCGCTTAGCCAGTTAAGCACGAGGGGGTACATTTGATGCTCCAGTTTGTGAGCTTTTTGTTGCAAGCTGTCACTGGTATCGTCACTTTCAATTGTAAATTTTCCCTGCACGATGACCGGGCCAGAATCCAGTTCTGGGGTAACAATGTGAATACTCACACCATGTGTTTTGTCGTTGTTATCCAGTGCACGCTGGTGTGTGTGCAAGCCCTGATATTTTGGCAATAGAGAAGGATGGATGTTCAATATTGTTGGGGAAAAAGCGTTGATAAACTGTGTCGTTAAAATTCGCATATATCCGGCTAATACAATGATATCAGGCTTAAACGATTCAATTTCAAGCTGTAATTGCTGATCAAACAATTCTCTAGTTTCAAACTCTTTATGATCAAGACTAATAGCTGGAATATCATGTTGCCTGGCACGGGTCAAACCGTATGCATCAGGGCGGTTTGAGATAACCGCGCTGATTTGAGCATTTAACTGTTTGCTTTCGATAGCATCAATAATGGCTTGAAGGTTACTGCCACTGCCAGAAATGAGTACGACAAGTGATAAAGTATTCATCAGAATTAAAGCTATTTGAAGGTTACTGAATCATCAGTTGTTTTTTCAATAATACGACCCAGTTTCCATGATGTTTCACCGAGCTGGTTTAAAAATGAAATACAGTCTTCTGTTATTGATTCTTCGACCACTAATACCATACCAATGCCACAGTTAAAAGTGCGATACATTTCCAGCTGTTCGATATTGCCTGCCTGTTGTAGCCATTCAAATACGGCTGGCATTTCCCAGCTGTTCTGATCAATTTCTGCGGTACAGTTTTCGGGAAGAACACGAGGAATGTTATCGATTAAACCACCGCCGGTAATGTGGGCTATGGCTTGCAGGTTTTGTTTCTGACTCAATTCCAGCAGGTTTTTGGTATAGATACGAGTGGGTTCCAGCAATGCCTTGCCCAATGCTGTGCCGGCACAATCCTGTTGCAAATCCACTTTGCTTACCTCAATGACTTTACGGATTAGTGAATAACCATTTGAATGAGGTCCGGAAGAAGCAATTGCAATAAGGTTATGGCCGGGTTGTACGTTTTGCCCATCGATGATGTTGTTTTTATCGACTATGCCAACGCAAAAGCCTGCCAGGTCAAAATCACCCTGCTGGTAGATGCCGGGCATTTCTGCTGTTTCGCCGCCGATTAATGCACAACCGGCCTGCACACAGCCTTCTGCAATGCCAGCGATGACACTCTCTGCAATTTCCAGTGTTAGTTTGCCGGTGGCATAATAATCCAGAAAAAATAATGCTTCGGCACCCAGTACAGCTATATCATTGGCGCACATGGCCACAAGGTCTATCCCAATGGTATCGTATTGTTGTAACTCAATGGCCAGTTTTAACTTTGTGCCTACGCCATCGGTGCCGGAAACCAGCATCGGGTTTTTATAACGATCAAGTGGAAGTTCAAACAGGCCGCCAAATCCACCGATGCTACCGACACAGCCATCGCGTTGAGTTCTTTTTATGGATGGTTTGATACGTTCAACCAGTTCATTACCTGCATCGATATCAACGCCTGCGTCACGATAGTTCAAAGACTGCTTGGAAGAATTTTGTGAAGATTCGCCTGTTTTCATGGTCCACTAGTTCAGGATTAATTTAGGGTGTGCTATTTTACACAGCCTGAAAAATAATTTCTTAGGGAATCACGGAAAAAGTTAAGTCTTTTGCTGTGATTCTTTATAATTAGCATGACTCTGTTGTCAGAGTCTGCCTTTAATGTCGCGGTCCTTCATTTTTGGAGGGTTGCTTTGAATGTGATGACACCGTTTTGAACCGATTAAAACAAAGAATATTAATGCCCGTTTATGTACTGTTTTTATTTATGGGATCAAGTTTACAGGCTGCCGTAGTCGATGATTTGTATAGCATTGAACTGGCCGTGGCTGATCAGACCACCAGCCAGCGTCTGGATATTTTTAAGCAGGCATTTCGTGATGTGATTGTGAAAGTCAGTGGGTCTTCAGCTGTTCTTGACCACCCGGGTTTATCCCGCCCGCTAAAATCCAGTTCCCGTTATGTTCATCAATTTCGTTATATTACGCGTAAAGATGAAAGTGAGGATAGTTTTGATGGGGGGCAGCTGTATTTACGAGTGTCTTTTAATCAGGAAGTTATAGAAAATCTGTTACGCAGCAATGATATTCCAGTCTGGGGTAAAGAGCGTCCTGGCACGCTATTGCTGATCAGTTATCAGCTTAATAAAAATACCAGTGTAGTGTCCAGTGATACTACTCCTGCTATTGTAGAAGAGCTGGATGCTCTGGCCCATCTTCAGGGTTTGCCGGTACTTTTTCCGTTACTGGACCTTGAAGATCGAGTGCAATTTGGTGTGCAGGATATTATCGAATCGAATGAAGAAAATCTGGTCATGGCGGCAGCACGATATTCTCCAGATGCTGTGCTGGTTGGGCAAGTTTCTGGAAGAGCAGGTAAAGGCTGGCAGGGTATCTGGCAACTGAGCTTTTCCGGTCAACTGTATAACTGGACATTTAAAACTGGTTCACGTCAGGAATTAATGAGTCAGGCCGTTTCTCAACTGGCTCAAACTCTGGCTAGCGAATATGCGCTGGAATCAGTAGCTTCACTGGATGAGGATATATTATTCACGGTAGACCAGGTGACTGAATTAACCGATCACATAAAAGTATTGTCCTATCTGCAATCTCTGGATGCAATTGAGTCTGTTCGACTCGTTTTAATTAAACAGGGTAGTGTGACTTATCGCCTGAAACTTCGAAATTCTACAGACGACTTATCACGTCTTATTGCATTAAGTTATGTGCTTGAGCAGCTTGAGTTACCGCAAATAAATGCCGCTACCGATGATCAGACTATCCTGATGAATTATCGCTTTATTCGTTAAATTATTTTTTAGATTTCGCAGATACCACGATATTTCGTTATGGCACAGATCCCTTTACCGTTATCTTTTGATAAGCGATTCAGTCTGGAAAATTATATAGCTGAGAATTCAGCCTATATTTGCCAGAACTTAACCGCATTGTTTGATGAAACAGGAGAACCCCTGATTGGGTTATGGGGAGGTATTGATTCAGGGAAAACACACCTGTTGAATGCCTGCGCTCATTACGCCCGACATTGCCATGTGCAATTTCATCTGTTTGATGCTTTACAGTTACTTGAAGCAGAGGCGCAGAGTTTTAGTGATTTTCCCTACGGCAGTGTGTTGGGGGTCGATAACCTTGATCTATTAGCTGGTAATCGTGACTGGGAAGAACAATTTTATCAGCTTATAAACCGGGTAAAGTCTGGTGAGATACGTTTCGTGTTTACTCTTTCACGTAACCCACGAGATATTGGTTTCAGGTTGCCGGATCTTAAATCTCGTTTGATGTGGGGGCTGTTAATTTCACTCAATAGCCCGGATGATGAGCAACTATCTGAAGTGTTAAAAGCCAGGGCTAAATTATTAGGGCTGGAGATGAGTGATGGTGCACTAAATTATTTATTAACCCATTATTCCAGAAAGCTTTCAGAACAAATGAAGCTGTTATATCAACTCGATCATGCTTCTATGTCCAGTAAACGTAAAATTACTATCCCGCTAATTCGCGAAACCTGTTAAGTCATTTATTGAACTGCAGGAAGTAAGTTAATCTTTAGTCTGTTCCAGCTGTCTCAGGTAGCGACTGTAATAGATGCTACTGACAAAAAGAACGCCACTTAATAAAATATTCAGAGCACCATAAATTTGTAAGTCTGGATTGGCGAAAGACTCGCTTACACCAATACTAAAATACAGCATGGTTAAAAAACCGATCCATTTGAAGGTGTAACGTTTATTAGCAAAAAGTCCTTTTAACGGAATTAACAATGGAGCGGTGAGCATTGTAGAAATTAAATATCGATAATCATTATCTAGCAGGAAAATAAGACCTGTTTGACAGCCAATAAGGGCGATAATTGAAATCAGGCTGACGAGCTTAAGTGGATGAATAGACATGTGTTGTGATAGTGAAATTTTAGCTGCTTTGAGAATTGATTTGTTTTTCCTGTTTAAGCCAGTTTTTTGCTTAACTCGGCAATTTGCCTGCCTAATGCTTTGCAAATGTCACTTTCATGTTCACTTAGCTGTTGACCTTGCTTACCAGAAACATGGCTTGCTCCATAAGGAGTTCCACCAGTCTGAGTCTGCTGTAAAGCGGGTTCAGAGTAGGGTATGCCACTGATTATCATGCCGTGATGCATTAATGGGATCATCATGCTGATTAATAAGCTTTCCTGGCCGCCATGATGACTTGACGTCGCGGTAAATACGCCGGCTGGCTTACCGATTAGAGCACCTGAAAGCCAGACCTGGCTACTTTGATCTAAAAAATATTTTAATGGTGCAGCCATATTGCCAAAATATGAAGGACTGCCGATGAGTAGACCGTCACAGTTTTTTAAATCATCCATGCTGGCATAAGGGGGGCCGTCTTCAGGCACCGGAGGCTGAGTTTGTTCATGGTTGGGAGAAACATCGGGTACACACCTGATGATGGCGCTGCAGCCACTTACTGCTTCAACACCAAGTGCAATTTGTTGTGCCATTCTGGACACCGATCCATAGCGGCTGTAATACACAACCAGAATTTGTGGCATTAAAGGATCTCCAGTACATTTTCTGGTGGGCGACCGAGGGCTGCTTTTTGATCATCGACAATCACTATGGGTCTTTGTAATAGAGAAGGGCATTCACTTAAAGCTTCCAGAATATCTTCATCGGTCAGATCTGTGTCATCCAGCCCTGCATCTTTATAAACCTGTTCGGTGGTGCGTAATAAGTCACGTAGCGGTACACTCAGTAGCCTGGCAATTTTTTGTATGGTCTCTTTATCGGGTGGTTCATTCATGTATTCAATGATATTCGGGGTGATATTTTTTTGTTCCAGAAGTTCAAGAGTCTGGCGAGATTTGCTACAGCTTGGGTTGTAGTAAATGGTGATAGCTGAATCAGTCATAATGTCCTCAAGATTATTTTTTTAAAAATTCATAGTGTGATTTCTGCTTATTATTTCAACATATGAATAAGATAGTCCATGTAATTTACACTGGATTGTGGAGCAGATAATAACTTCTGTTACAGCTTACTGCGAGTGATTCCTATTTTAACCATATTTAGGTTTGTGAAATTGTTGATAAAATTTATTGAATTACAGCTGTATCCTTGACAGCTGAAGGTGCTTTCGGTACTTTGCCTGACATAAAAGGGGTTCCAGAATAAAACTTATTTACTTATTCATCAAAAATAGAAAATTTAATTGATTTAGTCTTGCTCTAGATCCTTGAAAAAGGTAAGGTTTCGGACTATATTTTTTAAGTAAATTTAATGATTTACAGCGATTTTCTGATTTAAACTATTACCGTTCCTGGAGAACGTACTTATGAAAAAAACTAATTTCCTAAAATTAGCTGTAGTTGCAGTTCTTTCAACAGGTCTAGTTGCTGGTTGTGCGAGTGACAGTACTGATGATCCAGCCCCTTCAGCCGATACTCAACCTGCTCAAACGGGTCCGAGTGCTGCTGCTAAAAATGCAATTTATTCTGCCAAAATTAAATTAGCCAGAGCTGAAAAGCTGGGTTATGCCTGGAGTTACACAGGCAACATGATCAAAGCAGCCGAAAAAGCTGCTGCTGCAGGTGATAATGATAAAGCTATTCAGCTGGCTAATAAAGCAAGCGAAGAAGCTGAAGATGCTATTGCTCAGTACCACTCAGAAACTAAACGTTATAATGAAAATCATGGATCTGTAGAAAGCTCAAATGAATCTATGTCTAGTGGAAGTGAGTACACTGTAGTTTCTGGAGATAACTTATGGAATATTTCTGGTAAAGAGTCCATTTATGGTAATCCTTATCAGTGGCCTTTAATTTACAAAGCTAATTCAGACCAGATCACAGATGCTGATCTTATTTATTCTGGACAGGTTTTCAGTATTCCTTCTGCTTCTTCTTCTGAAATAAGTGCAGCGGTTCAACACGCGAAAACTCGTGGTGCATGGTCTATTGGCGAAACTGAAGCTTCTGACAGAGATTATCTGGCTCAGTAAAATCCAGCAAAACTGATATTAAGGGGCTCGCAATTGCGAGCCTTTTTTTTGTGCCGGCTTAGGGATATGCTTATTCATTAAGACCCGTAAGACTTTAGTTGTATCGTGAATTTATTCAATATACAGAAACACTCCTAATTTAAATACAGAATCCAATGTTCAATATAAATCAGCTTTAATTGAAACCTAATGCTGGTTTTTCTATCAAAGAAATATCCTGACTGATAGATATTTAAAAATTAAACTTACTATGAAAAGACTACTACTATTATTACTACTATCTGTTTATTCGTTTTCGCTTTATGCAGTTGATATGTCGCTGACTGACTTGAACGGTAAAGAGTCAAAACTAACTGATTATCTTGGGAAATGGGTAGTGGTTAATTACTGGGCCACCTGGTGCCCTCCCTGCCGTGAAGAAATGCCGGAATTACAGGCGTTTCATGATAAACATGAAAAAACCGATGGGGTAGTTCTAGGGCTGAATACTGAGGTTATTGCTGAAGATGATATCAAGGAATTTCTGGATGATTATTTTGTGACCTATCCTAATTTTCGAGTGGGTCCAGTGAGTGATACTGAACTCGGAAAAGTACCTGGTTTGCCGACCACTTTCCTGGTTTCACCTGAAGGAAAGGTCGAAGCTCGTCAGGTTGGTGGTGTAACACTTAAAATGATTGAAAAGTTTATTAAAAAGTGGGATGCGAAGAATAAAAATTAAAGTAGACGTGATGTTTCATCTTTAATTCGGTTACATATTATTTTTGCTAATATCCTTTCTTTTGTTAATGGCTTTTTAGTGTTATAAATTGTTTCAATTCTAAATAGAGACATCATGATGATATTAAAAATTCGTGCACTGGTTTTATTGTCATTGTTCTTGATAATAAGTCATGTCGCTAATGCATCTGCTCCCAGAGACCCTTATGAGTACTTTTTCGAACAGAATTTAGGTGATCTCACGGAAGAATTAGAGACAGCTAGAGACGAAGGGAAAAAAGGTGTATTTGTTTTTTTTGAAATGGATGAATGTCCGTTTTGTCACCGTATGAAAAAAACAATTTTAAATCAGGTTGAGGTTCAAGATTTATTTAAGAAGAATTTTCATTCTATTTCGATAGATATTGAAGGTGATCTGGAGATAGTTGATTTTGAAGGAAATGAGACAACGCAAAAGAAATTTTCCAGTAAGAACAGGGTAAGAGCAACGCCTGTTTTGATTTTTTATGATCTTGAAGGGAAGCAGGTAGTACGATACACCGGAGCCGCTTCAAGCAGTGAAGAATTTAAGTGGTTAGCCGAGTATTATCTCCAGGGTGTGTATAAAATGAAAGATAAAAATGGGCGTAATATTCGTTTTAGTAAATATAAGCGCCTGAAGAAAAAACAAAAATCTATTAACTAAACCTGAATTTCTTAATTCAGATTCAACCTTATTAACTATTCATGAGTTTTCGGCTGTCGTTAGTCACTCGTCACATATTGGCGATTGCTTTTTGTGCCTTTTCGGTATTAGTTCATGCAGCAGAGTTAGTCTCTTTGCCTGAACCACTGACCCTTGAAGCGGCTTTGCAATTTGCCTCAAAGTCGGATCATTATCAGTTGCAATCTGCTGATCAAAAATTACAACAGGCTCTGGCAGAAGCCGGACAATCGGCTTCACTGAATGATATTACGGTCAACGTCAGTGGTCGTTTAAGAAAAGCGGGTGTATCTGATTTAGGTGGTGTAGTTAATGATAATGATAGCGTTATTAGCTTGTTTGTTAGAAAGCCGCTATATGATTTCGGTAAAAGCTCGGTTCGAGAGAGTCTTGCTCAGTTAAATTCACAACTGAAACAGCTTGAGATAGATTTCCTCATCGAACAAAGGTTGCTGTCTATTACCCAAAAATACTTTGATGTATTAAATGCGGATAATGAATTCTTGCGCCATAACGAAGAACTGGCCATAGGTTATATTCGTTTTGATCGTGCCAGGGAAAATAAAGAGCTGGGTTTAACATCTGAATTAGATGTATTAGAACGTCAGGTTACCTATGAGACTATCCGGCAAAATCGATACAATAGTGAAAATATGCAGCGCCTGACGCGTATTATATTGGCTGAAGAGCTAGGTTTTCCTGATACACCGCCGAGTGAAATTTCTGAACCAGAAATGATAGCTGATGGAAAAATAAATGATGATGTCGACAAGCTGGTAGAGCAGGCTTTCAAACACAGTTTACGGTTAAAAATTCAACAGAAAAAACATGATATTGCAAAGAAGGCAATTGAACTGGCTCGCCATACTTCAGGGCCGCAACTGGATGCTGAACTTGAACTATCAGACTATGCACGGGAAGGTTCTACACGTGATGATTGGCGAGCTTCTATTTACTTTAATATCCCTATTTATGCTGGCTCGGTAGAAAAAACGGCCATAAATGTAGCAACAGCTAAATATCGACAGGTGTTATCTGATTTACACAAAGCCCGTTCTGAGATTCGCATACTGGTTTTGCAGTTATGGCAAGCCATTCGCCAAAATGAATTACGTTTAGGTGGAGAGATTATTAATCAGGATTTTCGTGATATGACACTGGATAGAAGTCGGGCTGAATATGAGCTGGAATTCAATACTGATCTGGGTGATTCTATGGTGCAATTTTCTGATAGCCGAATGAAAGCTTATCAGGCTCGCTATGCCCTTGAAATGGCCTGGCGAAAACTGCAAAAACTGGTTGGTGAAGAGTATCTCGATAAAATAAAATTAAGCACGATCAATAATGGTTAAAGAATAATGAGAATGAAATTAATACTACCTCTTATCAGTCTGTTATATTTTTCAACAAGCCAGGCTTTAACGTTGAATGGTTTTACCAGTTTTGGATCGGTCCTGGAATTGAATGCCCGAGTGAGCGGTATTGTTCAATCTGTTACAGTCAAATCTGGTCAACGGGTTCAAAAAGGTGATGTGTTAATAAAGCTTGACGTAACTCCTTATCAGGCTCGTCTTGATCGAGCTTTAGCAGTAGAAAAATCTTTACTGCCCCTGGTGCAAACGGCTCAGTTGGAACTTGAACGTGCTGAAGAGTTATATGATAGAGATTCGCTGTCACAGGTATCGCTAAAAAATGCAGAAAATATATTGGCCGAGGCAGAAGGGAATTATCAGGCAGCAGTGGCTGATAAAGTTTTAGCTGAGTTTCAGTTGAAACATGCAGTTATAGCTTCTCCTGTTAATGGGCGGGTTTTACAGGTTCATACTAATGTTGCTCAATATGTAGATCCTGCAGTAAGTCTGAACTCAATGATCACACTGGTGAATAGCTGGAATATGAAGGCAGTCGCATTAATCAACTCTGAGCAGTGGAGTGATTATTTGTTGAATAAAAAGGCAACGGTGCAATTTGGTAAAAGAAATTTTTCTGGAAAAGTCAGTTATTTAGGTTATAAACGTATTAAACAAAACGGTGGATTACCGGCTTATGAAATTCATGTTAGTTTTGAAACTGATGAGTTCATACCTGCCGAGATGCCTGTAACAATAAATATCAAGGAATAAAAGCTCAATGAAAAAATCCTGTTCACTGGAAAGCATACTGGGTCGACTGGTTGAACAGGGCATGGTTGAGGCTGAAAAAGCCAGAATGGTTTCTTCACTTGCTTCAGCTAAAGATCGTAAACAATTACATGCTCTGGAAAGTATTGCGAGCAGGCAATGGGTTAATCTGGCTAAGCCATCCCAGTACTTAACGCTGGATGTTTTAACTGACTGGCTGGCTTCTGAATCAGGCTTGAAACACTTTCATTTTGATCCTCTTAAAATGGATGTGGCATCCTGTACAAGTTTGATGTCTTATGCCTATGCTGCGCGATTTAATATTCTGCCTGTTAAGGTGACTCCTGGCAAAGTTACTATCGCAGTAACTGATCCTTATAAAACTGAATGGCTGGAAGAAATTCGGCGAATTATTAAACAGCCGATTGATCTGGTCCTCGCGAATCCTCAGCAGCTTAAAAATTATGCACTGGAATTTTATAGTGTCAGCAAGGCGATGGATAATGCCGGTTCAAGCCAGAAAGAACAGGTTGGTAATGTTCAAAATATTGAGCAGTTAATCAAGTTAGGCAAAACCGGTTCGGTAGATGCTGATGATCAGCATATTGTCAGTATTGTGGACTGGTTGATGCAGTACGCATTTTCCCAGCGAGCCAGTGATATTCATATTGAACCCCGGCGTGAACAGGGCAATGTGCGTTTTCGAATCGACGGTGTTATGCATCAGGTATATGAAATACCGGCTAATATTACCGCAGCTGTGACCAGTCGTATTAAAATAATGGGTCGGCTGGATGTTGCCGAAAAACGTAAACCTCAGGATGGCCGGATTAAAACACTGACCCCGGAAGGACAGGAAGTTGAGATGCGCCTTTCCAGTATGCCCACGGCATTTGGTGAAAAGCTGGTGTTAAGGATTTTTGATCCGGAAGTTCTGGTCAGGGATTTTGCCGATCTGGGTTTTGAAAGTAAAGATTCTGATGCATGGAATCAAATGATTCGACAGCCTTTTGGAATTATTCTGGTTACCGGTCCGACGGGTTCTGGTAAAACAACAACGTTGTACACCAGTCTGAAACATCTGGCCGTACCAGAAGTTAATGTCTGTACGATTGAAGATCCGATTGAGTTAGTTGAGCCATTGTTTAACCAGATGCAGGTACAACATAATATTGGAGTTGGTTTCGCATCTGGTGTGAAAACACTGTTGAGACAAGATCCCGATATTATTATGATCGGTGAAATAAGAGATAAAGAAACAGCTGAAATGGCCATTCAGGCTGCCTTGACTGGGCACCTGGTGTTATCCACTTTGCATACCAACGATGCTCCTTCGGCGGTAGCAAGGCTCACTGAAATAGGCGTTCCTCCTTATCTGATTAGCGCAACGTTACTCGGCGTTGTGGCTCAACGGTTAATTCGAACACTATGCCCTCACTGCAAAAAACCTGTTGAACTGGATCATTCTCAATGGGGATCATTGATTAAACCCTGGACTACTGAACCACCCGGATCTGTTTATCAGGCAACGGGGTGCCTTGAATGTCGTCAAACGGGCTTTCTGGGAAGAAAGGGTATTTATGAAATGATGCCTCTGAGCGATGAATTGAAACAGGGGATAACTCAGGACTTTGATTTGTATAAATTTCGTAAACAGGCTATTAAAGGTGGAATGCGACCCTTGAACCTTGCGGGTGCCCAGAAAGTAGCCAAAGGTTTAACGACTATTCAGGAAGTGCTGAAAGTTGCACCTCCTCGCTATGATGGGTAAGTGTTACTGTTTAAACCAGTGTTTTTTTAGTGCCCGGCTTACTTTGTTCGGGTATTTAGTTTTACCGTAACTGCCATTGTATCTCGCCAGCGCTGGCCCCAAATTATTTGATTCCCTGTCCATGTAATATCTTAAAATTGTGCAGCCCATGCGCAGGTTGGTACGGATTTTAAAAAGATTCTTATCCGATAAATTAATTTCTTTAAGCCAGAATGGCATCACCTGCATTAAGCCTCTTGCTCCGGAAACCGAGATAGCAAAACGATCAAAGTGACTTTCAACTTCAATAACTGCCAGTACTAATTCAGGTTCCAGATTTGCCCGCCTGGCTTCGTAATGTATGGATTTTAATAGAGTGATGCGTTCTTTGGGATCCTTGATAAAACGGCTTAATCGAGTACTCATGTCCTGCAACCAGACTTCGGCATCAAATTTATCTTTAAAGCCGTTAGGACTGTTTATGGCTTGCTCGAGTAGCTCTCTTAACTCTGGATCATATTGTTGATTGCTAGCAATACTTATATTTGAATAAATGAATAAACACAGGGTGAAAAATGAAATGATCCATTTTTCTATTCTGTGTTTATTCATGGGGTGATATTAACTCAGTGTAGTCTGAATAAAGTCAGCTAGCTTATCCATATCGATATCCTGAGCCTTTTCATCACAGCGTCCTTTGTACTCACACTGGTCTGCTTTCAGGCCTCGATCGCTAAACACAATCCGGTGAGGAATGCCAATCAGTTCCATATCAGAAAACATAGCACCAGGGCGTAAAGGTCTATCATCTAGAATGACTTCGATGCCTAGTTGCTGGCATTGAGCATAAAATTCATCAGCTGCCTGTTTGACGAGTTCAGATTTGTGATAGTTAATCGGGCATATGGCTAATTGAAAGGGGGCCAGAGACATAGGCCAGATAATGCCTGAATCATCATGATTCTGCTCAATGGCTGCAGCGACAACTCGGGAAACGCCAATTCCGTAACAGCCCATTTTGGTCACAGTTGATTTTCCGTTTTCATCAAGTACTGTGGCATTCAGTGCAGATGAGTATTTATCACCGAGCTGAAAAATATGCCCAACTTCTATACCTCTAACGATACTTAAAGTACCTTTTCCATCCGGGCTGGAATCTCCATCGACCACATTTCTAATGTCGAAAACATTTGGTTCTGGCAGGTCACGGCCCCAGTTGACACCGGTAATATGTTGATCGTTTTGATTTGCACCGCACACAAAGTCGTTGATTACAGCTGCACTGCGGTCAACAAATGTCGGAATGTTTAATTCAACCGGCCCGATAGAGCCTATATCACAACCGAGTTGTTTTTTAATCTCTTCAGCATCAGCCATTTCAAAGGGAGAAGCTATACCCGGTATTTTTTCTGCTTTGATGGGGTTGAGTTCATGATCTCCTCGTAATACCAGTGCAATTAGCTGGTTATCTTCTCCGCAGGCAATGAGTGTTTTAACTGTTTTTTCGACCGGTATGGAAAGGAATTCAGATATTTGATCGATAGTATGTTGACCCGGTGTTTCTACCGTTTCCAGAGTTTGTTCGGGTTCAGCACGCTGCTGGTTGCAAATAGCTTCAGCCATTTCCACATTTGCGGCATAATTGCTTTGATCTGAGAAAGCTATTGCATCTTCACCTGAATCGGCCAATACATGAAATTCGTTCGAAGCACTACCGCCAATTGAACCGGAGTCAGCATTTACCGGACGATACTTTAAACCGAATTGATCGAAAATCCTGCTATAGGTATCAAACATCTGGTCATAAGTTTGCTGTAAAGATTCCTGGCTGGTGTGAAATGAATAGGCATCTTTCATGAGGAATTCTCGAGCACGCATAATGCCGAAGCGGGGGCGTATTTCATCCCTGAATTTAGTTTGAATCTGATAAAAGTTTATGGGCAGCTGTTTATAGCTTTTTATTTCACGTCTGAACAAATCGGTAATGACTTCTTCATGAGTTGGACCTACACAATATTCCCTGTTATGCCGATCTGTTAAACGTAATAGTTCGGGGCCATACTGCTCCCACCGACCAGATTCCTGCCAGAGCTCTGATGGTTGTACTGCAGGCATTAATAATTCTAATGCACCAGCATTGTCCATTTCTTTGCGCACAATGGACTCTACTTTTCGTAAAATTCGTAAACCTAAGGGTAGCCAGGTATATAGACCGGAGGCTAGTCGCCTGATCAGTCCTGCACGCAGCATGAGTTGATGGCTTATAACTTCAGCATCGGCAGGTGTTTCTTTTAATGTGGATAGATGAAAACGACTGGTTTTCATAAAAAATATCTCAGGGTTAGGGAGCTGCTTGCAAAACGATGCGTCGAGTTTTGCTACTTATGAATTTCTTAAGAGGCTCAGGTGGTTAAAAAGTTTTTGTATTCCAGCCCCACATGGATCTTGCAGGGGCAGAAAATTCTATGTAAATTCGTTTGGTGCTTATGCCGTAAAGTTTGTTAAGGCAGGTGCACAGGCTATTGGATAACTCGGCAGTTTGGGATATTTGAAGGCCCAGACTTTTTAATTCACAAAAAGCCAAAGGTTCTTTTTTTCCTGCAAAAAGCATGTCTGGATTATGTTGTATAGAAACCATGACATAAGATTCAGGTTTATTCAGCCCCTTTGCCACTATTTTACTTAGCAGGTTAAGCTGGTTTGAATCGGTGTCAAGCACCTGATTACTGATTATGGATAAATATGGCATGCTCTTTATTTACAGTATTGTTTGATATCACTTTCGGTCTTTTTTCTTCGTTCGTCAATTTCTTTGTCAGATAAAGTTCGTTCAGTTCCATCTTTTTGTTTTATGCGAAGAGTATTACTGCGTGAAATAATATTTAAATCGATTTTAGCTTGTTCGCATATTTCATTATTGGATATTTTATCTTCTTCACTGTTCTTTTTTTGGGCGGCTTTATCGTCTGTCATTTCAGGTGTTTTTTCACTACCGTCAGAAAATCGAGGTAAGGGTTTACCTGGATTAGAAGGTGGGCGGCTAACATTTATTGTCTGAGATTTAGTCTGAGCAGGAGGAGTATCTCCATAATGAATATTTCCATTTTCATCAACCCATTTCTGGATGCCAGCAGCATAACTGTTACAGGCTATAAAAATAACAGGAATTAGAAATCGCTTCATGCAGATACCTTTTATTATAACGAGGCCTTAAATAGACCAAATTGTGTAAACTGAACTTCTTTATTGCTTTAATCGTGGATTATAGCAATAGTTTACGAATGATTATTAATCATGTCAGCAAGAAGTTGATAAATATAGCAAAATTTACTACCCGGTATATTAGTATTTAATGAAATACTGTAATAATTAATAGAAAGTCTGTAGTCATTCATAAAAATAATATATACTTACGTCCGTAATTTTATGGGGCCACGCTAAATGAGTGATAGACGATTAAAAGTATTTCATGCAGTAGCCAAGCTACTCAGTTTTACTAAAGCAGCTGAATCTTTACATATGACTCAACCGGCTGTGACCTTTCAAGTACGTCAACTGGAAGAATATTTTAATACCCGACTGTTTGACAGGACTCATAATAAGGTCAATTTGACCCCGGCCGGCAATAAAGTTTACGAATTCGCAGATAGAATTTTCGACCTTTATGATGAAATGGAAAATTCAGTGCGTGAGCTAACTGGTGAAATTTCCGGTGCTTTGACCATCGGCGCCAGTACCACAATTGCTGAATATATGCTGCCCACACTACTGGGTCAGTTTAAAGCTAAATACCCAGAGATCAATATTCGCCTTAAAGTGTCTAATACTGAAGGTATTGTTTCCATGGTTGAGCATAATGTGATTGACCTTGGTGTGGTAGAAGCCTCTGTTTCTAACAAAAACCTGATTGTTGAGATGTGCCATGATGATCAACTGGTCGTGGTGGCGCCGCCATCTCATGAATTGTCGAAACAATCTTTCCCGGTTAAGCCTGAGCAATTAAAAGCGTTACCATTTATTTGTAGAGAAGAGGGTTCTGGTACCCGTGAAGTTATTCTAGAATACCTTCAGGATAATGATATAAGCCATACAGAAATGAACTTTTGCCTGGAGCTGGGTAGTCCTGAGGCACTAAAAGGTGCAGTTGAAGCCGGCATGGGTATTTCAATACTGTCTCGCTCAACGATTGCCAAAGAGTTGAAACTTGGTACTCTGAGTGAAATTCAACTTGATCCTCCACTGAGTAGACCTTTCTCATTTGTGCGCCAACGTCAGAAGTTTCGTGTGCGAGTTATGGAAGAGTTGCTTGAATTTGCTAAGGCTTACTGTAAATCGGATGCCGAATAAAGCCTTGTGAGTAATGAGTTACAGCGACTTACCCACTTGATGGAGGGAATGAGTCATGAACATAAACGCAGTCTGGTTGATTTTGCTGAATATCTGAAGCAGAAATCTCAACAACCTTCGCAGAAGCTGGAACCTGAAGAAAAATTAAAACCACTTGTTCAGCCACGACCAGATGAAGAGAATATTATTAATGCCATTAAGCGATTGCGCGCATCTTTTTTCATGTTGAATACGGATGTTTTATTGAATGAGACCAGTTCTTTAATGACTCAACATATTGTTCAGGGACGAGATGCCGTTGAAGTGATCGATGATCTTGAAACTCTGTTTGATCAACACTACCAAAACTATCTGCAATCATGATTGATGTTTTTAAGCGCTGGTATCTGCGTAATTTTGCCAACCCTCAAACTGTTATTCTGGCGCTTATATTAGTCGTTGGCAGTGTGCTGATCATTGTCATGAGCAAGCACCTCATGCCAATACTGGTGAGCATTATTATTGCTTATTTATTTGAGGGAACAGTCGTTAAGCTGGGTCGTATTGGTGTCAACCGAACAATTGCGTCGAGTTTGATGACCGCGTTATTCCTGACATTGATCCTGTTATTGTTGCTGGTGTTACTGCCATTATTATCTGCGCAGATAAGTGACCTGTTTCGTGAACTTCCAGGAATGCTGGCAAAAGGTCAGAGCCTGGTATCTCAGTTACCACAGCGATATCCCGATTATGTCTCAGATCTACAGGTTCAGGAAGCGTTAGCGATTATCCGAAGTGAAATCACCAGTCTTGGGCAGCAAATAGTAACCTTGTCATTATCATCAGTTGTCGGTGTGATTACATTTTTTGTGTACCTGATTTTATTGCCTCTCATGCTATTTTTCTTTCTGAAGGATAAACACCTGATTCTGTACTGGTTGAGCCGGTTTTTACCTCAGGATCATGAGCTGGTACACGATGTGTGGATAGAGCTTAATCAAAAAATAGCCAGTTATGTGCGTGGGAAGTTTATGGAAATTGCTATAATTTGGGTGGCAACCTATATCGGGTTTGCATTCATGGGCTTGAACTATGCGATGTTATTGAGCCTGCTGGTTGGATTATCGGTGATTGTTCCTTACGTGGGTGCAACCGTGGTGACTATTCCGGTAATGATCATTGCTTTCTTCCAGTTTGGAACGGATTCTATGTTTGGATATACCATTTTGATTTACGGCATTATTCAGTTTCTGGATGGAAACTTACTGGTTCCCTTACTGTTCTCAGAAGTTGTTAATCTTCACCCGGTAGCCATTATTGTTGCTGTCGTATTTTTTGGTAGTTTATGGGGGATCTGGGGTGTATTTTTTGCTATTCCTCTGGCCACTTTGATTCAGGCAGTACTTAATGTGTGGCCTTCTCAACGGCAACTTTCCTCAAAGATAAGTACCTAAAAAACTTTTCACCACGAAGGCACGAAGAGCACGAAGGAAAACAAAATTTATGAATGTGCCTGCTTCATTGGTACAGTTCAAAGCTTATGAAGGCGGTAAGCCTGAATAAACAGCTTTCTGTTCTTCGTGCATTCGTGGTGCAAATCTTTTAATCGAAGTTTTGCACAGCTTCCAGAACTTCCGCAACATGCCCTTTAACTTTTACTTTTCTCCATTCCTGGATTAATACTCCGTTTGTATCGATCAAAAAAGTACTGCGCTCAATGCCCAGATATTCTTTTCCGTACAGTTTTTTTAATTTGATGACATCAAATTGTTTGCAAAGAGACTCATCTTCATCTGATAGCAGTTCAAAAGGATATTCCTTCTTGGCTTTAAAGTTTTCATGTTTTCTGATGCTGTCTCTGGATACGCCGAGAATAATGGTATTTGCTTTTTCAAAGTCCTTGATGAAATCGCGAAAATCACCACCTTCAGTAGTACAGCCGGGAGTGTTGTCCTTCGGATAAAAATATAGCACTACATTTTTACCCTGATAACAGGAAAGACTGATGTTTTGATCACCGGTTGCAGGGCGTGTGAAATCTTTAATTTTTTGACCGATTGCTGGAACTGACATAATTAATCTCTTTATAAGTATTATTTGTTCTGTTTTAACACTGTTTGCTTGTGTAATAGTGGCAGTCTTTATACCATACTCTGCTTAATATTTTACACACAGTTGTGAGGCAATAATTATGCTTAAAGGAAGTTTAGTGGCGTTAGTCACACCGATGCAAGATGGTGGGAATATCGATTATTCTAAACTTGAAAAGTTGATCGATTTTCATGTGCAGCAGGGCACTCACGGATTAGTGATCGCGGGTACTACCGGCGAGTCTGCGACGATGGATATCAATGAACATTGTGAGTTTCTAAATCGTGCACGCGAAATGATTAATAAACGCCTGCCAATGGTTGCAGGAACCGGTGCAAACTCTACTTCTGAAGCTATTTCATTAACTCAATGTGCTAAAAAGGCTCAGGCCGATGCGGCTTTGCTGGTAACCCCTTATTACAATAAACCAACTCAGGAAGGTTTGTATTTACACCATAAAGCGATAGCAGAAGCGGTAGATATTGATCAGCTTTTATATAATGTTCCGGGGCGTACAGCTTGTGACATGCTGCCAGAAACAGTGCAGCGCTTATCTTTAATTAAAAATATTATAGGTGTTAAGGAAGCGACGGGTGACTTACAGAGGATGCACCAGATTAAAAGCATGGTTGCTGATGACTTCCTGTTGTTGAGTGGAGATGATGCCACCGGTTGTCAGTTTATTTTGCAAGGAGGGCATGGAACAATTTCGGTGACCGCTAATGTGGCTCCCGCACAGATGTCCCGGATGTGTGAAGCGGCGCTGGAAGGTAACGAGCAGGAAGCTGTAAAAATTGATCAGCAAATTGCTGAGTTACATAAGGTTTTGTTTGTAGAGGCTAACCCTATCCCGGTCAAATGGGCTGTCAGCAAAATGGGGCTATGTGAAAATATTTTCCGTTTACCCATGACGCCTTTAGATAAAAAATATCATGAGCAGGTTTTAAGCGTGCTTAAATCAACAGGAATATTATGAATAAATATAAGTTTTTAATCTTGCTTGCTTGTGGTTTGTCACAACTTGCCTGTAGTACTAATTCTGATGAAGGAATAAATTATAGTGACAGTGTTATTACCCCGACACTGGAAATTCCTCCTGATTTAATTGGTAGGGAATCAGATAAAAATTTAGTTTTACCCGGTTCAAAAGTGGGTACTACAGATAATGCTGGCCGTTTTGTAGAAACAGGTAATTTAAATACAGATAATGCACCCAATCAGTGATTGTATTCGTCAGATGAATCTTTTCGAACGATGAGGTCAAGTTCGATTCAATGATGTTAGCTTCTCTGGGCAGCGGTAGCAAAGGTAATGCTACGCTTGTTCGTTGTGAAAATACCTGTGTTTTAATCGACTGTGGTTATTCGTTACTGCAATTTGAGAAACGAATGCAGAAGATTTCAATTTCAGCCCATGATATCAGTGCTATTTTGGTGACCCATGAGCATTCTGATCATGGTGCAGGTATTTTAAAGTTATCCAGAAAATACTCTATTCCTGTCTGGACAACAGTGGGTACGGCTCGTGCTTTATCATTGGAAAATTATCAGGTCATCACGGGTGGTGTCGAGTTTTCTATTGGTGAAGATCTTAAGATCCTTGCGGTGACGGTTCCTCATGATGCTGCAGAACCTGTCCAGTTTGTATTTACTCAACTATCTTCTGGCCGAAAGCTGGGGGTGTTGACCGATACGGGGCACATAACTACCCATATGAAACAGGCATACGATGGTTTGCATGGTCTGTTGCTTGAATTTAATTATGATGAAAAGATGTTACAAAATGGTCCCTATCCAGCCAGTTTAAAGCGCAGGGTTTCGGGTCAGCGAGGTCATTTGTCTAATGTTCAATCTTTAGGTTTGTTGCAACAAATTGATACCAGTAAGCTGGACTGTCTGGTTGCCGCTCATATCTCTGAAAAAAACAATTCAACAGATATTGTTGATGAATTATTGCAGCAAAATACGCAAGGGTATGCTCCTGTTCTGGCAACTCAGCAACAAGGGTTTGAGTGGATACAGGTATGAAAATTTCTCAGCTGAAATGTATTCTTGTACTTGTGGGTTTGCTGATGGCTACAATGTCAATTGCAGATCAGCACTCTGATGAAAGCCGGTTGCTAAAAAAATGGGGTTTTCAATTCAATGCGAAAGGCCTGCTGATGTTTAATTTAGCGCCTCAGGAAGCCCGGAAATATCGTCCCTGGAACCCGGATCTATCAAATTATCTGGCCTTCACTCCAGAAGTAAACTCTCCTAAAACTCTAGATCCATTAATAATCAGTTCCAAAAATAAAAACAATCCTTAGCAATGAACTGGTTGAACAGGATTAAAGGGTCATTTTACACCCTGTTTTTTATTGTATTAAATGTAATCTATTTAGTCATAGAGTTGTCTTTTAATGCCCGTATACTGGATGTATCGGCTGCATTTTCTCCCACTACAGATTTTCATCAGCTGGAGATTTACGGCCGGAGTATTTCTGCTTCGGGGGCGACCCTGTTTGCCTGGCGTCTGTTTATACCGTCATGGTCATCAATAAGTTTATTCAAGATTATACTGAAGTTCTTTCTGATTACCCTTGTCGTTTTTCCAGTAATTTTTATTGGTCAAAAAAATCTGGTGGATAACCTGGTTGATCAATCCTCAAATGAAACCCGACGTACAGCTGAAATTTTAAATCTATTGAAATATGGCGTTGCTAACGGTTTTGTAGAGATAGAAGAGTTGTCGGTAGATGAACTGGTGTTGCAGACAGCCGAAGGTAAAATGTTTATCACGCTTTCGGGCTTGCTGGCGTATAACTCAAACAATATGAGGGAAGTTTTGGAGAGGGAACTTGAGAAAATTGCAGGTTATGCCATTGCTACTCAGCAAACTGAGGTTAGTTCTCAGCTGTATAAAGGTTATCTTTTTGTGAGTAAGCAGATACTGAACCAGTATAAAGATTATCAAAAAATGGTTGATAGGCTGGAGAGTCGTCAATCTCTCTCATATAGTGAGGCGATAACGCTCTATCAAAATGCCATGAATACAGCGCTTCTTCAATGGCTCGATTATCAGCACTTAATCGAAGACAGTAGTGGTATTGCTGAAATATCCTCAAACCAGGTGTCCTCAATACAGTACCTGTTAATGACTTCACAGCAGAGAGTTAATAACTGTAAAAATCGTGGTTGTTTTGATGATGCTATGCAGCAATTTCAGTTGCGACTTGCTCAGCAACTAGGTTTTTACAGCCCGGTATCAGATTGGTGTCAACGGTTTGAGAGTGAAGGGTTGAAATTGAGTTGCTTAAAGGATGGTAGAGATATTCACAATAAAATTTATGAATTACGTCAATTGACGTTGGCGGTGAATGCCGGGTTAACCAAAGTTTATGACACGAAACTGGAGTTTCTAAAGAGTATAGATTTTAGGTCTAATGTTTTCTCACTGTTGAAGCAGCGGGGAGTAAGAACAGATGCTTCCTGGACTTTTGATCAGCACGAAATAATGTTGGCGGATATTAGTGCGCAACTGGACAGAAAATATTTAGATGAGTACGCACTCTCTGTTCAAAATAAATTTGCTACTGATTTAAAGTCTCGTAGCGAATTAACTGAATTTAGTCAGATACAGAAAATGCAAAACTATTTTGCACAGGCTTTTGGTGAGTTATATGATCAGCCAGTGAAGCTTAATCTTACGCTGCAACAGTTTGAAGATAGTCATATTGCGCCGGCTTACTTTATTAAATTTACTGCTTTATTGAATAAGCTAAAGGCTGATGAGAAATGGTATGAGGTCGATGCACCCTATGAGCAGTCAGGTAAAACAAGTCTGAGAAATTTGGTAATTCCAGCTGTAGCGATTGCTTTCTCATTGATTTTTGGGCTGCTAAATTTTATCAATTTAATTCTTAATCTATTATTTTTATTGATACAGGAAAAGTTCTGGATACGCTGGGTTGGGTTTGTCGGACTGAGTGCCTTTATCCTGATGATGCCAGTGCGTCATGAGTATCAGATTTACAGTCAGCCTGCATATGTTGACCTGTTATCTGAAACTCATAAAAATTATGGGCATTGGGCTGGTGCTCTTGATTGGGTCGCTAAAACAGAACCTCTGGTTTACCCTATGGGTAACTTATTACGCTATCACTTGCTTGATGGATTTGGTTTCGATTAATACAGGGTAAATGTATGGATAGTTTATTATTCATTGGTGGATTTCTTGCGCTGATTGTTTGTCTGGTTAGCTGGCGATTTGTTCACCAGATTAAGCGAAAACGTATCGTGTCTGGTTTTATATGGAGTACTCAGGCAGTAATGATGTTTGCCATTTTTATGGTGGTTTTGCTGGTATATTCAAACTTGCATACATATCAGCGCCTGACTTATGAATCGACTATTGCGAATGTATACGTGCGCCAGCTAGAGTCGCAGAAATATCAGCTAGCATTATCTTATTCAGAGCAGGACAAAGATCAGCATTACTATGTGTTAGAAGGTGATCAATGGCAGCTTGATGCTCGTATTTTAAAGTGGAAAGGGTGGGCTAATCTATTGGGCTTGGATAGCTATTATCAGCTAGATCGGTTGAGTGGGCGATATGATGATGTGGAACAGGCTAGACAGCGGTTGCCGGTAATTCATGACCTGTCTCCCCAGTCGCAAGGTCTTGATATATGGAAGTTAAAAAAGTTGTTTCAAAGTAAGCTGAGTTTTGTAGATACGCTATTTGGTCAGGGCATTTTTATGCCGATGATTGATGGGGCTCACTTCAAGGTGTCCATAGGGCAAAGCGGATTACTGGTCAGGCCTGTTAACGACGCAGCTAAAACATCGGCTTTGTAAATAAGCCCGTTTTTTCAGTTGAAGTAGTAACAATATTGCACAGTTTAATTGCGCAATATTTATTGATTTTAGAGGTCTTTATCGTGCTCGATCAATGCGTAAGCTGAATGGTTATGGATAGACTCAAAATTTTCTGACTCGAGTATGTAGCTACGAATTCGGTCATCCTCATTGAGTTTTGTTGCGACATCACGAACCATATCTTCTACAAATTTTGGGTTGTCATATGCACGCTCAGTGACAAATTTTTCATCAGGTCTTTTTAGTAGACCATATAACTCGCAAGATGCCTGCTTTTCAACCAGCTCGATAATTTCTTCAATCCAGATAAAGCCATCAGTTTTGACATTAACCGTAACGTGCGAGCGCTGATTATGTGCACCATAATCTGAAATAGACTTTGAGCAGGGGCACAGACTTGTTACTGGGATTTGAATTTTGATTCGAGTCTGGGTGATGCCATCTTCAATTTCACCAATCAGGCTGACATCGTAATCCAGGAGTGACTCAACGCCTGTAACAGGGGCTTTTTTGTTGATGAAAAATGGAAAATTCATCTCGATGTAACCAGATTGTGCTTCCAGCAATTCTGACATTTCGATTAGCATTTCCTTAAATGACTTATTGGAAATCTCTTTTTCATGATCGTTGAGTATTTTGACAAAACGAGACATGTGAGTGCCCTTAAAATGGTGGGGCAGAAAAACATACATGTTGAATGTGGCGATGGTATGTTGGAGTCCATCTGATCGATCTTTTACCACGACAGGGTGTCGAATATCTTTAATGCCGACTTTATTGATCGCTATTTTGCGTTTATCAGCACTTCCCTGAACGTCTGGAATTTCTGAGTTGGCAGTTTGATTCATATTAATACCTTAATGTCAGTGTTATTTGCTGAAGCAATTATAACAGCTGATAAAAATAAACGATGTATGTAGTTGGGGGTAACAAATAAAGGGTAACAGGTTAGCTGTTACCCTTTATTTAAAATTGAGCAGATGGTTTTTAACTACATCCTTTCGGACGTGGTAAACCAGCTATTTTATTGGCGCATTTGATTAGCCCTGTTGGGAATAATGAGTAGATATACTTTTGATCACTGCGATCTTTTCCGTATTTTTTCTTCATAAGTTTAGAAAAAGCACGGGGTTCGCAAACGACACCATTATCCTGAAAATGTTCACGGGCCATATTGATGATGTCCCAGTGTTCTTCAGTTAGTTCGTTAACCTTCTCATTTTTAGCAACTTCATGTGCTAGTTCCGGACTCCATTCGTCCAGATTTTCTAACCAGCCAGCTTCGCTCAACTGAATAGTTTGATCATTAACTATTGCTTCCATAATAACCTCTCGTAAAAATACCTGAGTAAAAAACTCAGGTATTCTATAGTGACTGGTAATAAATATTACTTACCAATCAAGTGGGTATAGTCGCTACTGTTAAAAATTAAACAGGTGTTACGTTCTCAGCTTGTAAACCTTTAGCGCCATCGGTGACACTCATGGTGACCTTCTGGCCTTCTTTGAGGGTTTTGTGACCATCGCTATTGATGACACTGAAATGAACAAAGACATCTTGTCCACCATCCTGTGAAATAAACCCAAAACCTTTGGAATCGTTAAACCACTTCACAGTACCAGAAACTAAATCAGACATAATTTTCTCTTTTTAATGTTATAAAAACTTTAACTCGCCATGAAAAACAGCGAGTTAGCGTTATTGTATGCGAGAAATATTAGTGATAGCAATGGAAAATTGCAGGAGATATGGCAAATAGGCTATAAAAAACCCTATTATTAAAGAATTACTGTAAAAGAATTTCCTTTACTGCAAATATTTTGTTATTTACAGTCTGATAACAATCCTTTTTACGAATTAATAATAGATTTAATTCTGTCGCTAAGTTGTTCAATATCAAGCTTATTTTGCTGTAGTACCTGATCTCGTGTGCCTTGCTCAGGAAAACTATCTTTTAATCCGTTTAAACTGCATTTTACATTCAGGTCGTGCTGGCTTAAAAACTCATTCACAGCGCTGCCTGCGCCTCCTGATTCTGCATTATCTTCAAGACAGAAAAAATGACTATGGTTTTTACTTAGCTCTATCAGGCGTTGTTCATCCAGAGGTTTTACAAAACGCATATTAATGACAGTACAATCAAATTGCTCAGATAATTCTGTGGCTATTTTCAGGAAAGGCCCAAATACTAAAATGGCAATATTTTTACCGTCATGAATAAGTTCAGATTGTGCAATCGGGATGCTTTTACTGGTATTGATTAAATCGGTTTTTATGCAATTATCACGTGGGTAACGTACTAAAGCTGGACCGTCATAATCAAAGCCAGTATTGAGTAAAGCGAATAAATCATCTGTATTTGCAGGCGTCATGATCAACATGTTGGGAATGCATCTGCAAAAACTGAGGTCAAAATTTCCGGTGTGAGTTGCACCATCGGCACCGACTATGCCTGCTCTATCGACGGCAAATAGCACGTTTAAGTGCTGGATAGCGACATCGTGAACTAACTGATCATATGCACGCTGGAGAAATGTTGAATAGATGGCAACGACTGGTTTTAACCCATCTATTGCCATGCCGGCAGCTAGTGTGACTGCATGTTGTTCAGCGATGGCTACATCATGAAAACGTTCTGAATATCGTTGAGAAAATTCAACCAGTCCTGAGCCTTCTCGCATAGCGGGAGTGATGACATGCAGCTTGTGATGCTCCTGTGCTTTTTGCACTACCCAGGATGAAAAAGCCTGAGTGTAGGATTGCACCTTTTCTTTAGGCGTATTGTTAACGGTTTTTCCTGATGAAATATCAAAAGGGCCAGTGCCATGAAAACGACAGGAATCCAGTTCTGCCGGTTCGTAGCCTTTACCTTTTTTGGTGACTATGTGTAATAGTCGCGGGCCTTCAATTTTTTGCAGATTAGACAGTAGTTGCATTAAATTTGGTAAGTCGTGCCCGTCGATGGGGCCAAAGTAAGAAAAACCCATTTCTTCAAATAAAGTACCGGGTACGACCATACCTTTAATGTGTTCTTCGGCACGTTTAGCCAGTTCCCAGGCGCTTGGAATTTGAGATAATACTTTTTTACTGCCGGCTCTCATGTGTGAGTAAAAGCTTCCGGATAATATGCGTGACAGGTATTTTGACATGGCTCCCACGTTAGGTGAGATAGACATTTCATTGTCATTTAAAATAACCAGCAAGTTTGTGTCGAGGCTGCCTGCATGATTTAAAGCTTCAAATGCCATGCCGGCCGACATACCGCCATCGCCGATAATAGCCACAATTTGACGAGAAATATTCTGTGCTTTTGCGGCTATAGCCATGCCGAGAGCTGCACCGATAGAAGTGCTGGAGTGGCCTACTCCAAAATGATCATATTCTGATTCGGATGTTTTAGGGAAACCTGACATGCCTCCCTGTTGACGCAAGTCATCCATTTGATGTTTTCTTCCGGTCAAAATTTTATGCGGATAACATTGATGACCTACATCCCAGACCAGGCGGTCATCGGGCGTATTGTAGAGATAATGCAGGGCAATAGTTAGCTCTATAGCCCCAAGACCGGATGCAAGGTGACCGCCTGTTTTAGCTACCGATGTTATGAGGTATTGCCTGAGTTCGCTGGCCAGTTTGGGTAACTGTTGTGCATCGAGCAATCGTAAATCACTCGGATCATCGATGCTATTTAGTATTGGATATTGTGAAGTTGGCATGCTTTACAGGCTTTTAGTGGCGACGTTGCACGAACCAGTGCGAAATAGAGCGAAGTATATCTGCTTCTGCACCAAAACAGTTAATGGCTTCCAGAGCCTGTTGATGTAGCTCAAGTGCTTTTTCCCGTGCCGGTTGAAGACCCATAATGGCAGGGAAGGTTGGTTTATCGAGGCCGGCATCTGACCCTTGTGGTTTGCCTAATGTTTCGGTATCGCTAATCACATCCAGAATATCGTCCTGAACCTGGAATGAAAGGCCAATTTTTTTAGCGTAACAATCTAATGCTTCAAAATGGGTGTCCGTAATAGTATCTGAAGTGAGAGCGGCCGTCTGAATACAGGTTCGAATTAAAGCACCTGTTTTATGAATATGCATGGTTTCGAGTTCAGTGATATTAATTTCTTTACCGACAGAAGCCAGGTCAATGGCCTGACCGCCTGCCATACCTCGAGATCCTGAGAATAATGCCAGTTTTTCTATCATCTCCAGACGCCGTGATGCATCAGAAGTCATCTCCGGATCATGAGTCAATATGTAAAAAGAAAGCGCCTGCAAAGCGTCTCCAGCGAGGATCGCTGTTGCTTCGTCAAACTGTTTATGACAAGTGGGTTTGCCACGGCGCAAGTCATCGTCATCCATGGCAGGTAAATCGTCATGGATGAGTGAGTAGGCATGAATAATTTCGATTGCAGCAGCGATGCCATCAACTTTTTCCAGAGGAATGCCCAGTGTGGATGCGGTTGCATAAACCAGCACAGGTCGTACACGTTTTCCACTGCCTAAAACGGAATAGCGCATTGCCTGGTGCAGGCTGACAGGATTTAGTGTGTCAGCGGGAAGCCAGTGTTCCAGTGCCAGATCAACCCGTTGCTTGTATTCCAGCAATAGCTTGTCAAAAGTTTGCTGATTAACCATTCTGTTCATCAAATGGTAGTGTTTTTTGCAATCCGTTTTGTTCAATCAATTGATTAACTTTGAGTTCGGCAGAGCTCAATGCATCTTGACAGTTTTTAGCCAGCTGAATACCCTTTTCAAACTGTTTTAAAGAATCTTCCAGACCCAGCTCTCCATTCTCCATCTTTTGCACTATTTGCTCCAGATTCTGTAGAGATTTTTCAAAATCTTTGATGCTCTTTTCAGACGATGACATATCTTGTGTTCAGGTTTAGGGAAGGCGGTATTATAAGAGACCTTTACGTGGATAGCGAGAGGCCAGATGATTTTGGCTGCACACTGGATAAATTAAAAAACATCGAGTGTGTCTTCCAGGTGACTGACTGGAATCAGTTTCATTTTTTTATAAATATCTTTACGAGGTTTGTTGGCGGCAGGAATAATTGCTGTTTCAAAACCGTGTTTACTGGCTTCTTTCAGGCGTTCTTCTCCGTTTGGTACAGGTCGTATTTCACCTGATAAACCGACTTCGCCAAATACCAGTAAGCGGTTGCTAACGGGTTTATCTCTATAGCTGGATAAAATGGCCAGTATTACTGCCAGATCGGCTCCAGTTTCGCTGATACGTACACCGCCTACTGCATTGATAAATACATCCTGATCATATAAAGGTATGCCGCCATGGCGCTGCAATACGGCCAGCAGCATGGCCAGACGATTGGCTTCAAGCCCGACACTGATGCGACGTGGATTGCCCAGATGGCTTTCTGTTACAAGTGACTGAATTTCCACCAGAATAGGGCGGGTTCCTTCACGAGAAACCATGATAATACTGCCCGCGACAGGTTTTTCATGAGTGGATAAAAATATGGCCGAGGGGTTTGAGACTGTTTTCAGGCCCTCGTCAGTCATTGCAAAAATACCGATTTCATTGACTGCTCCAAAGCGGTTTTTTACGGCACGAATTACACGGTATCGGGTTGAGCTGTCGCCTTCAAAATACAACACTGTATCAACCATGTGTTCGAGTACTCTTGGCCCTGCTAATTGACCCTCTTTAGTGACATGGCCTACCAGAAAAATGGCAATATTATGTTGTTTGGCCAAGCGAACCAGTACCGCTGTGCTTTCGCGAATCTGACTGATAGAGCCGGGCGCTGACTGAAGGCTATCAGTATAAACTGTCTGGATGGAGTCAATGACGATGACAGTGGGTTTTAAATTGACTGCATGTGAAATAATTTCTTCTACGCAGGTGGAGCTGAGTAACTGTAGTTTATCTCTGGGTAAGCCCAGTCTTTTTGCTCTGAGGTTGACCTGTTGTAATGATTCCTCGCCGGTCACATATAAGGTATTTAATTGCTGGCTGACCAGAGTCAGGCATTGTAATAAAATCGTTGATTTTCCAATGCCGGGGTCGCCCCCCAATAATACAACTGAACCATGCACCATGCCACCGCCAAGAACTCTATCCAGTTCATCGATCTGGCTACTGAAACGGGCTGTAACGTTATCGGGAACGTCATTTAAGGTGACTACGTCTGTTGTGGTTTTGTGTTCGGTCCAGTTCCCTCTGTTTCTATGAGAGGTTGCGACAGATTTGATTTCCTCAATGCAGTTCCAGCCCTTGCACTCGGGGCATTGTCCGGCCCACTTATTTAAAGTGGTGGCGCATTGCTGGCACTGGTATTGAGTTGTTGCTTTAGCCATTGAGCTGCTGCGGTTTGATGCGTACTGTTTTGATCATATTGTTTTTGGTATGCATGATTTCCAGCGGGTAATTGGCTATTTTCAGGCTGGTACCAGCTTCTGGTATCATTTCAAGGTGTTCGATAATTAAACCGTTTATGGTTCGTGGTCCGCTAGTAGGCAATTTCATCTTAAGTTGACTGTTGATGTCTCGAACATGAGTACTGCCCTCAATTAGATAACTTCCATCAACTTCTTGATAAAATGGACTGTGTGTCGCTTTGGGGTCAGTGGTAAATTCTCCTACAATTTCTTCAAGAATATCTTCCAGTGCGACCAGGCCCTGGATATCTCCATATTCATCCACCACAAAGCCTACACGATGTTTATGTTGTTGAAAGTTTATGAGTTGGGTGGTGAGAACCGTGCCTTCGGGAATAAAATAAGGTTCGCGTGTTATTTCCTTCAGTGATTCAGGGGTGAAGTTATCGGATGCTACTAAAGGAAGGATTTTACGCATTAATGCTACACCGATAATATTGTCGACAGTTTCTGAGTAGACGGGAATGCGGATATAGGGTAGTCGGGTGATTTGATCGATAGTGTCATCCCAGTCATCTGCCAGGTCGATTCCTGAAATTTCACTTCTGGGGATCATAATGTCATCGACTTTAACTTTTTCCAGATCGAGAATACTGATTAACATGTCACGGTGAGAGTCTGGAATCAAACCGGCTGTTTCAGACACAGCAATGCGCAATTCTTCAGAATTCAACGCATCGATATGACTGTTTTTTTTGCTGTTATATTTAAACAATCTTAGAATTTGTTTGACCAGCCAGTTTATGAAGATAATAAATGGCAGTAATATTTTTAGTAAGGGTTTGTAGACGTAGGATGCCACGAAAGCAATTGATTCAGGGTTGTTGGCAGCCAGAGTTTTCGGGGTGACTTCAGCAAATAATAATAAAATAATAGTCAGCAGGCCGGTCGCAACGGCAATGCCAGTGTCTCCATACAGGCGATAACCAATAAAGGTCGCGAGTTGGGTTATTAATATATTGATGAAATTGTTGCCCAGCAGAATCAGGCTAATTAATTGATCTGGGTTCTTTAATAACTCTAAAGCTCTCTTAGCACCGCCATTATTTTTATCAGCCTGGTGTTTGAGTTTATACCTGTTCAGGCTCATCAGGCCCGTTTCGGAGCCGGAGAAAAAAGCAGAAAGCATGACTAGAATCACAAGTGCAGAAAATAGAAAGCTGATTGGAATTTCGTTCACTGAATGAAACCGGTTTTAGTTTTATTAATGATTAGGAGTTTGAGGTAATTATAAACTCAAGCACTAGCTTGCTGCCAAAGTAGGCTAACATGATGAAAATAAAAGCTGTCAGGGTCCAGCGAATGGCTAACTTGCCGCGCCAGCCAAATTTAAAACGTCCAAATAATAACGTTGCCAGAATAACCCAGCCGATCATGGATAATATTGTTTTATGAACCAGATGTTGAGCGAATAAATCTTCCATAAAGAAGAAACCGCTGATAAGTGCAGTGGTTAGAAATATAAAGCCAAATCCAAGCATCTGGAATAACAGGGTTTCCATGTCATGCATTGGGGGTAAAAACCTGATGAATCCACCCGGATGATGAGAACGAATAGCATGATCCTGATAAGCCAGTGCGATTGCCTGTAAAGCGCTTAACATGATGAGACTGTAAGCAATGACAGAAATCATGATATGTCCATGGATAAATTGACTGCTGGCATTCATTATGGGCTGAGTTGTTGGTGTAAATAGAACTAATATTGTAGTAAGACCGCTGACAGGGAACATAATTATGCCGAGACTTTCTAAAGGTCTATACAGGCTGCTGATCAGGATCTGTATGCTCACTAGCCAGCTTATTAAGCAAAATGCAGTGAAGAAGCCAAGATGTAGTACTCCTGGCTCGGGGTAAATGAGTTGTTTTAAAAAAATAACATGCAGCACAGAGCCGACTAAAGCTGGAGATAGCTGTAACCAGCGCAATGAAGATTTAGTTTTTCCGAGATTCTGGTAAATCAGAATCGCTGAAAGGCTATAACATATAAAGATGAGGAAGCTAGCAAAAAACACTATTTAGAAATGATAAGAATAAGCTGTTGATCTACTATTCTAGCTCAATTTTTTGATAAGTAGAAGTGTGTTAAAGCTTAATCTATAACTTCAATTTGAAGTGAGTAGAGTTAAGGTGGTGGAAATTTATAGATTTATACAGGAAATAAATACATGATTCACTTATCTATGAGACGATTGAAAATTTTAATATAACTCTATTTTAAATCAGACTATTGGAGTTGTGAGTAGGTAGCAGGAAGCTATATTAGAGCATATTTTTTAGAATATGCTTAAATTTTTACCTAATATGAGATTTGATTTTTCTTGAACTGAGTCACAGTTTTAAAAAATGCCATTTGTTTTGTGAATAATCAATATGCAGTCAAATGAAAAAAAATGATATTTTGTGGTTTTTTTGGAAGGAAATTTATTTAAAGATGCTTTATTCTTGATGATAATTTGTCGGGTATAGTGTTACAGGACTTTATTGGCGTTTAAAACTGTGCATACCTTATTAAATCAATACAGAAGTTTTTTTAGTAATAACATAAAATTAGAGTGCCATAGTAGATCTGATGCCTGAAGTGATTCAAGGTGTTGGTTAAGCTAAATAATAAAATATTATGCAAATCAAAATATTAGGTTGGTCAGGTGGAATAGGAGCGGGTCTTCGCACTACATCATTCCTTGTGGATGATGATGTGTTAATAGATGCCGGTACTGGCCTGGGTGACTTGCCATTGAATCAGATGACAGGGATTCGCCATATCTTTATAACCCATTCCCATATGGACCATATTGTAGGGCTTCCTTTGCTGGCAGACAGTATGTTTGGGGTTCATGAAGAGCCTATAGTGATTCATGCCCAGGAAAAAACCATTAAAGCATTGAAGGCTCATATCTTTAACTGGGTTATCTGGCCTGATTTTTCCGAATTACCTAATAAAGATAATCCCTGTATTCGATTTGACGTAATGAAACCCGGTGAAAAAATAACTATTCGTCAGCGGGAAATAGAAATGATTCCGGTTAATCATACTGTTCCGAGCGTTGGTTATTGTGTGCAGGGTAATAGAGGAGCTGTCGTATTTAGTGGCGATACCACTACTAATGATACTTTGTGGTCAAGCATGAATAAGTATGAAAAAGTGGATTTATTTTTTGTTGAATCGGCTTTTGCTAACCTTGATCTGGAAATTAGTCGAATATCCAAGCACTACTGTCCTCAATTACTGGCTACTGACCTGAAAAAGCTAAATCATCGTCCTGAAATCTGGCTCACTCATTTTAAACCGGGAGATGAGAATTTAATTTTTCAGGAGTGTGTTGATTTAATGCCTGATTTTTCAATAAATAGGCTGTCGGGCGGTGAAGTATTTAAGTTGTAGTATGGTTAAGTTTATTACTGCAATATTCCTTTGGGTACGTTAAAACCGGTAATTTCACATCAACTTAAACTTCTTTAATCTCAAGTTGGTATGAATTTTACAGATGACTCATCTTTTTCCTCATCGTTCTCCTTACTTTTCCAAAATTTACAATTGAATCGGGTATACTGCCCATCTTGTTTTGCTGAATATCAATTCCTATGTTTGAAAACTTATCTGAACGCCTCAGTCGCACGGTAAAAAATTTACGTGGTCAGGGGCGCCTGACTGAAGACAATATCAAAGATACCTTACGTGAAATCCGCATGGCTTTACTGGAAGCCGATGTGGCTCTACCAGTTATTCGAAGTTTTATTGACCAGGTACGGGAAAAAGCGTTGGGACAGAATGTTCTGAACAGTCTGTCACCTGGACAATCTCTGGTTAAAGTCGTTAATGATGAGTTAGTGCAGATTATGGGAGCTGAATTTGATGCTCTTAATCTGAATAATAAACCGCCTGTGGTCATTCTTATGGCTGGTTTACAGGGTGCAGGTAAAACCACCACCGTGGCTAAACTGGCTCGACGATTAATAGAGCAGGATAAAAAGCACGTCATGGTCGTGAGTGCTGACGTTTATCGTCCAGCGGCTATAGAGCAGCTAAAAACATTGGCGGGTGAAGTAAATGCAGTGTTTTTCCCCAGTGACCCATCACAGAAACCAGTAAAAATTACCCAGGCTGCAGTAGATGCAGCACGTAAGCAAAATGCAGATGTATTGATCGTGGATACGGCTGGTCGTTTACATATAGATGAACAAATGATGGATGAAATTAAAGCTATTCATCGAGTGGCTGATCCATCAGAAACCCTGTTTGTGGTTGACAGTATGACCGGTCAGGATGCCGCTAATACTGCTAAAGCATTTGGTGATGCTCTACCGCTAACGGGTGTGGTGTTAACCAAAACAGATGGTGATGCACGAGGTGGTGCTGCGTTATCGGTACGCCAGATCACCGGAAAACCGATTAAATTTATTGGTTCTGGTGAAAAAACAGATGCGCTGGAAGTCTTTCACCCGGATCGAATAGCATCCCGAATTCTGGGAATGGGCGATATTCTTTCGCTGGTGGAGGATGCGCATCAAAAGGTAGATCAGGATAAAGCTAAAAAGCTGGTTCAAAAAGTACGTAAAGGAAAAGGCTTTGATCTTGAAGACCTGAGAGATCAATTCACCCAAATGGAAAATATGGGTGGCTTATCCAGCTTGATCGATAAATTACCCGGTGTCGGTGGAAATATTTCCAAGCAACTGGAAAATCCTGAGCATAAAAAACAGATGAAACGCATGGTTGCGATCATCGATTCGATGACTCCTTTGGAGCGTCGAAAACCTGAGCTCATCAATGGTTCGCGTAAACGTCGTGTGGCGAATGGTTCAGGTACCCAGATCCAGGATGTAAATCGTTTACTTAAGCAACATAAGCAAATGCAAAAAATGATGAAAAAAATGGGGAATAAAGGGGCTATGCGCGGAATGATGTCGGCGATGAAAGGCAAAATGCCTCCGGGAATGCCCTTTTAATAACGATCAATCCCTATTTATTTTGATATTCACTGAAAATATCCGCTTTCGGCTCTTCACAAACTAAACTTTATGGGTACAATACTCGGTTTCCTGACCCCGCTGGTTAGGCGGTTTGCTATTGTCTGATGACAGCTAAGAGGTTTTTTATATATGGTTTCTATTCGTTTGGCTCGTGGTGGCTCTAAAAGACGTCCGTTTTATCACATTGTTGTGAGTGACAGTCGTCGTGCACGTGATGGTCGTTACATTGAACGCATTGGTTTTTATAACCCGGGTGCTACTGGAGATGCTGAAGGCTTACGCCTTGATACTGATCGAGTTGACTACTGGGTTTCCAAAGGTGCTCAACCTTCAGATCGCGTTTCGGCTCTGATTAAAACTGTTTCTAAAGCAGTAGCTGTAGCAGCTTAATTACAGTTAATATTTTTCTCTGAAAAAACATGTCACCCGGTGATGATGACCTGATGGAATTAGGTCATATTGTTGGAGTACATGGTGTAAAAGGACAGGTTAAGGTTTTTTCAAACACCAGTCCCAGAGAAAATATAGTGAAGTACAGTCCATGGTTGCTTGAACATCATGGACTTAAAAAAACTGTAAAGATTTCGGGTAATTATCAGGGAAAGAATGTGATTGCCAGAATTGAAGAGATTACTGATCGAAATCAGGCGCATGATTTAATCGGTGCTAAAATTTTCATCAATAGATCTCAATTACCCCGTTTACAAAAAGGTGATTATTACTGGAGCCAGTTAATGGGGCTGCAAGTTATAAATACTTTGGATATCAAACTGGGTATTATTGATCACATGCTGGAAACCGGTGCCAATGATGTCATGGTGGTACGGGGTGACAGAGAACGTTTGATTCCTTATGTCATGGATGAAGTCATCATAAATATCGATCTGGATAAACAACAGGTTGTTGTTGACTGGGACGCAGATTTTTAGGATCGCTGGTCATGCGCATTGATGTCATTACGCTGTTTCCCGAAATGGTTCAGGCAGTGATTGAATATGGTGTAGTGGGTAGAGCTTCAGACAAGGGGCTATTGCAGTTAACACTATGGAATCCACGCGATTATACGAAGGATAAACATAGATCGGTTGATGACCGCCCTTATGGTGGTGGCCCGGGTATGTTAATGAAAGTGGTGCCGTTGCAGGCCTGTATTGCTGCAGTCAGGTTACAAAGTCCAGATGCCAGGCTGGTTTATCTAAGCCCTCAGGGCAGTGTGCTGAAGCAAAAGCAGATAAATCAGGCTGCTAACTGGAAAAATTTGATTTTATTGTGCGGCCGATACGAAGGTATCGATGAACGCATTTTGCAGCAGGAAGTTGATGAAGAATGGTCAATTGGAGACTACGTCATCAGTGGAGGAGAACTTGCGGCAATGGTTTGTATCGATGCGATAACTCGCCAGATTCCGGGAGCGCTGGGACATCAGGATTCGGCTGAGCTGGATTCATTTAGTGCTGGATTGCTGGATTGTCCGCACTATACACGTCCCGAATCCATTAATGGGTTAAAGGTTCCTGACGTATTATTAAACGGCAATCACCGCTTAATAGAGGAATGGCGTGACAAGCAGGCGCTGGGGAAAACCTGGAAAAATCGTCCAGATTTACTGGAAAAAATGGAGTTGAATGAAAAGCAAAGGAAGTTGCTTAAAGAATTTATTGCAGAGTCTGAATAGGCTTTGTGATGGAGCGAGTAGTTACGGTTACGTAACGAATTGAAATATGAGTATGAGGAAATATCATGAGTAAAATTATTGCTGAACTGGATGCTGAACAGTTAAAGACAGACCTTCCAGCATTCGGTCCTGGTGACACAGTTATTGTCCAGGTAAGAGTAAAAGAAGGTGAGCGTGAGCGTTTACAGGCTTTTGAAGGTGTTGTAATAGCCAAGCGTAACCGTGGAATAAATTCTGCGTTTACTGTTCGTAAAATTTCGAATGGTGAAGGTGTAGAGCGTGTATTCCAGACACATAGCCCGCTAGTAGCAGAAATCAACGTAAAACGTCGTGGTAAAGTTCGTCGTTCCAAGCTTTATTATTTACGTGGCCTTACTGGTAAGGGTGCTCGAATTAAAGAAAAGCTTTAATAAAATTCAATTTTTACCTGAAGCTTCTGTTTCAGGTTTAGATTTAATAAAAAGGTGTGTATGCTTTGGCAACACACCTTTTTTTTGTCTTTCATTTATGACTAAAACCAAATATCCCGCAATCTCACTGTTTTTATTTTGTTTAATCCTGCCTTTAAAGCTTACTGCAAACCAGCAACTTGATTCGTTAAAATATATTTCAGCAGCGGGTGCCCCTTTTTTAACACTTAAAATGCTCGACCAGGCTCAACCGGGTATAGATGAGGATTTGTATGAATGGATTCTATGGGAACAGGAACGTTATTCGATACTCAGTCAGTGGCAACAATGGGATGAATTGCTGATTCGTGTCGAGGGATTGCCAAATGATTTACCAGAACAGTTTTTACAACAGGCTGCGACGTATCAAATTAGAGCTTATATTGCTTTAGAACAAAACCGAACGGCGAGAAAACTATTGAGAGAGCAGTTATGGAAAGCAGATGCAGCCAGTTCGAACGAATATAAAAAGTGGCGCCAACTGGTTATTGAAACGTATTTGAATGAGCAACGCATCGATGATGCACGTGTTTCGATGTTACGGTTTCAGCAGGATTTCGGTCTGGAAAATAAGGAATGGATAATGTTACGAGCCAGGGTTTTGATGCAGGCTGAGAGATTTGAAGAAACTATAGATCTGTTATCCAGGCGATTAGACTGGCAGTCTCTGTTTATGAAATTATTGGCTGAATACCGGAATAAACAGCATGATGCCCAGACAATATGGGATTTAGCCAAAAAGAGAATTGATACGATCAAGGATGATGCCGAACAACTTGCCAGTTATTGGTCGATAGCAGCGATTGCAGCTCAGGCAATAAGCCCTAAAAACGAAGTTACTGCGCTTGAGGCAAGGCTAAGTATTAATGCTACTGATAATATTAATTTATATAAAATAGATGCAGATCAGTTGTGGGAAGCTTATTTTCGTTATGCTCAACTGGTCGGAAACAGAAGTGAGTTACTGGTGGGTGATGATCAAAGCTGGCTGGACCTGGCGGAAAATGCGAAACAGATAACACCGGTAAAGGCACGTAGTCTGTTAGCTTATTTGATGACAGAAAGTTCTCAGATCGACATACAGCAACAAGCCGCTGCAATTTTTTTACAAACACTGGACTTGCAAAAAGAGTCAAATAAAACACTGATTGATCAGTTATTTAATCAAAGTGAGCAGTTTGCTGATGCCAAAAGTATACCGGTAGAAATTCGTTTTCAATTAGTCGATATGGCGTTGAAACAGGCTGATATTACTGAAGCAACACGTTTGATGTCAGGACTGGATTCGATACCAAAGGATACGCGAGAATTTGACTGGATTTTACGTCAGGCCAGAGTGTTATTGCTTGGCGGAAAGTTACAGCAGGGAGATCAAAAATTGACCGAGTTGATTGCTCATTACAGCGAACCCAATAAACTGGATACAGACCATATTTTGCAGATATTGTTTGATCTACAAACATTGGAGGCTGATGAGCAGGCCATCAAACATTTTCGGCAATTAATGAATTTGTCATTAGAGCCTAATCAACGTAGAGAGATTTTATTCTGGATGGCTGATTCCTTTAAAGCGTTGAAACAGTATGAGCGAGCAGCCCTGTTATATTTGCAGTCTGCTATGTTTGCAGGCCCTGAAGCGATGGATCCCTGGGCACAGACATCCCGATTTAGTGCGGCAGAAAGTTTGCAAAAGGCAGGCTTGGTAGATGATGCGAGGAGGGTGTATCAATCGCTGCTGGATATTACTAAAGAGCCCGGTAGACGTTCGGTGTTAAGACATAATATTCAGCAACTGTGGTTAACTCAAAGTGTTAACTGAGGAAGTTTACTTTTACTATCAATCACCATTATCAAATCTATATTTGACTGTCACTGGCTTGCAAATATTAAAACTTGAATATGATCCACAACAAAAAGAATGCTTTCAGAAATTGTTACCAGATGGTGAAATTAAAAGCTGGTTAGATTCATATTTCTCCGGTCAGCCACAACAGCAAGTACCAGCAATAAAGATTAAAGGCACTGCTTTTCAGCAAAAAGTCTGGGAAGTGATGTTAAAAATTCCTTACGGGGAAACGTTGAGTTATGGGGATGTGAGTAATATTCTGGACTCCGCTCCACGAGCCGTGGGTCAGGCCTGTAAACGTAACCCTGTTCCCATTTTAATTCCCTGTCATCGTATTGTCGCCAAACAGTCTATCGGCGGATATGAAGGTGCCACAAGCGGACATCGATTAGACCGTAAACAATGGTTGTTAAACCATGAAACCCCTCAATAAAAGCTCTTCAGCACTGTTTTAAAGGTAATTTGAATAGTCGCTTGAATTGTATGCTTTTATCCTCATATACAGGTGATCAATTTTAATGGGCTTTTGCCCAAATCACTATTTGAACAAAGGTAAACAAGATGACTGTAGAAGCTAAAACTGAAACACGCGGATTTGAAACCGAAGTAAACCAGCTACTGGATTTGATGATCCATAGCCTTTATTCAAATAAAGAAATATTTATGCGGGAACTTATCTCGAATGCTTCTGATGCCTGTGACAAACTGCGTTTTCAGGCAGTTTCAGATGACAGCCTGTATGGTGATGACAGTGAATTAAAAGTTAAGGTCGCTTTTGATAAAGAAGCGCGCACTATCACCATTACCGATAACGGTATCGGCATGACCCGTGATGAAGTCATCGACCATATTGGCACCATCGCCAAATCGGGAACCAAGTCTTTCCTTAGTTCTTTAACCGGTGATGAATCTTCCGATGCTCAGTTAATCGGTCAGTTTGGTGTGGGGTTTTATTCCTCTTTTATAGTCGCTGATGAAGTTACCCTAAAAACTCGAAAAGCTGGAGATGATATTGAAAATGGCGTGAGCTGGACATCAAAAGGCAAGGGTGAATACGATATTCAAACGATTGAAAAGCCTGCTCGCGGTACAGAAATTACGCTGCATTTACGTGAAGATGAAGATGAGTTGTTGAATGACTGGAAACTGCGTTCAATTATTACTCAATACAGTGATCACATCAGCTTTCCTGTGTTGATGGATAAAGTAACTGAACCTGAAGAAGAAGGTGGTGAAACCACTATTGAAGAAGAGACCGTAAATCAGGCTTCAGCATTATGGACACTGTCAAAAAGTGATATTTCAGATGATGAGTACAAAGAATTTTATAAACACGTCGCGCATGATTTTGAAGATCCCCTGGACTGGATTCATAACCGAGTAGAAGGTACAAACGAATACACTTCTTTGCTGTATTTACCAAAGCGTGCGCCTTTCGATCTGTACGATCGTGAATCTAAAAATGGCATCAAACTTTATGTTCAACGTGTCTTTATTCTGGAAGACTCAGAACAGTTAATGCCTAAATATCTGCGTTTTGTGCGTGGTCTGGTTGACTCAAATTCACTGTCTTTGAATGTATCTCGTGAAATTCTGCAAAGTAGCAAAGTCATTGACAGCATTCGTAACGGCTCAGTGAAAAAGATTCTGACCATGCTGGAAAAAATGGCCAAGAATGATCCTGAAAAGTACCAGTCTTTCTGGAATGAGTTTGGCAAAGTATTAAAAGAAGGTCCGGGTGAAGATTTTGGCAACAAGGAAAAAGTTGGAAAATTGATGCGTTTTGCATCTACTCATACTGATTCTGAAGATCAGAATGTTTCACTGGATGATTACATCAGTCGCATGAATGAAGGTCAGGAAAAGATTTATTATATTGCTGCCGATACTCACTCTGCCGCTAAAAATAGCCCACATCTTGAGATTTTCCGTAAGAAAGGCATCGAAGTTCTATTGCTGTCTGACCGTGTTGATGAATGGTTGACTTCTCACTTTACTGAGTATGATGGAAAAAGCCTGCAATCAGTTGCCAAAGGTGAGCTCGACCTGGACAAAGATGATGAAGAATCAAAGAAAGAGCAGGAAAAGAAAGCCAAAGAGTCTGAAGGTTTGATCAAACGTATGAAAGATTCTTTAGGTGATAAAGTTGAGGAAGTACGAATATCTACCCGTTTAACCAGTTCACCCGCCTGTATCGTGTTAAATCAACAGGATATGGCCATGCACATGCAACGTTTGATGAAAGAAGCGGGTCATGAACTACCTGGATCTAAACCAATACTTGAGATTAATACAGATCATCCTATAGTTAAAAGACTGGAAGAAGAAAAATCAGATGATAAATTTAGTGACTGGTCTGATATTCTTTTTGATCAGGCGATTCTGGCAGAAGGTGGTCAACTTGATGATCCAGCCAGTTTTGTCCATAAACTTAATGAAATGCTGGTAACCATTGCAGAGTAAATCAAAGCTAAGAAAATTTATTCGTCACCCGGCTGATGTACCTCTCAAGGTATCATTGGGCTGGGTGGATGAAAATGATGTAACCATCCATCCTTGCGATAATCTGGATAACGTAAGCCTGGGTGGTCTTGCCTTCAAATCACCCCAGGCTATTCCTAACGGGCAGCCAGTAAAAATCAGTTTTCCTCTGCTAAACAAAGATCATGTTTTAACCGGTCTGGTTGTGTGGAATAAAAAAAGTACTAAAGGATTTGAAATAGGGCTCGAATTTGATGACCCGAATGAATTGTTCCGCCTGCGAATGATTGAACAAATCTGCCATATTGAACATTACCGAGCTGAAGTAAAACAGCATCAGGGTCGCCAGCTAACCAGTGAACAGGCAGCAAAGGAATGGATCAAACTTTATGCAGCAGATTTTCCAAACCTGAAAAATGACTGACTCAAGCAGTAACCCCCGTATTGCTATTATTGGCTCTGGCCTTGCCGGGTTAACCTGTGCTACAGCATTAAAAGGTTTTGCTGATGTACAGTTGTTTGAAAAATCAGTTTTTGTTGGTGGTCGATTGAGTCGTTACCAGTTTGGTGAATACCGGTTTAATCATGGCGAACAATATTTCACTGTTTCTAATTCTCTGTTTTTAAATATAGTGAAAGCATGGCAGTCTGCCGGTGTTGTTCGCCCCTGGGATGGCTGGATTGTAGAGCTCGATAAAGGGCAGCTATTAAATTTGGGTGATCAGACACAGCGCTATGCTGGTTATCCGCACATGCAGGCAGTGACTGATAGTCTGGCTCATAATTGTCAGGTTAAGCTTTCAACTTCAATCGTTGAAATTGAAAAACATGAAAATGGTCAATGGCGTCTGTTTGATGAGCGAGGTGGATATCAGGGCCTTTTTGATATCGTAATTTTAGCTACTTCTGCGCACCAGATTTCGACAATATCCGGTGTCGTAAATTCGATTAAATTGGAAGCAGATAAAGTCGATATGACGCTATGCTGGAGTGCAATGTTCGATTTTGGACAGGCGTTGAACATACCTTTCGATGCAGCTTTTGTGCTAAATTCGCCAATTTCATGGACTTCTCGTTTTCAGGGAGTCGACTCTATAACTTCTAAAGAAGATTGCTGGGTTATTCATGCGTCGCCTGAGTGGTCTTTACAATATGCAGCAAGTTTTCGAGGTAGAGTAATGCACTCATTATTAGATGCTTTTTTTGAAGCCTGTGATATTCCGGCCGTTAAACCGGTATCCTCGAATGTGCATTGCTGGAAACATGCTTTACCCATTAATACTCTGGAGCAGGATTGTCTGTTTGATGAACAGGAATCCATTGGAGCTTGCGGTGACTGGTGTACCTCGCCACGCATTGAAGGTGCTGTGCTGAGTGGGTTTTCGATGGCAGATCGCGTGATGAAATTTATCAAGTGACTTGATGATGACACATACCGTCGAAAACTTTGCTCAAAAAAATAAACTGAAACCACTTAATGAGCTGGGTTCTAATGATCTGACTTATTTATACTCCAAGTCTGAAATACAGCAACTTGATCCAAGAACCCTGATAACTTTAGAACACGGTCGCCTGGTGTATTTACTTGAGGGAGAAGTATCCCTGTTATCAGGTGGTTTTGTGACAGAAAAATTTACCCACCTTGAACAGCGTTCTTTGTTGCCACTGTTTAATGAATCATTAGATGAAGATTCGGCTATTTTAACCAGTCATGGCATTATCCTGCAGGTTGACCAATCTCTTTTTGAAGGCCTGTATTCACAGGCTCAGGCCTCATCTGTTGAAATGGAAGAAGTGAGTTTAAGTGAATCTGAAAATGATTTATTTCAAAGTCTTTTAAACGCTTTTATGCAAAAAAAGCTGGATCTACCTTCGTTACCCGAAGCAGCCTTGAAAGTTCGTCAGGCAATTAACAGCCCGGATGTCGGGAGCACTGAAATTATCCAGATAGTGCAAAGTGATCCGGTGCTGAGTGCGCGACTTGTCAGGGTGGCAAACAGTCCTCTTTACGGTACCTGGCGAGAAATTAAGACTGTACGAGATGCGGTTCGAAGGCTGGGCCTGGAAACCACCAAAAATTTAAGTTTTAGTTTATCGGTTAAACAATTGTTTAGTGCGAAAACCTCGGTAATTAAAAGCTTTATTCAAAATCTTTATAATGAGAGCACTTCTATCGCTGCTATTGCTTTTGTTATAACTCAAACTCAGGCTGAAGATCTGGATCCAGAGCAAGCCCTGTTAAGTGGTTTAATTCAAAATCTCGGACTGATTCCAATATTGAAATATATTGATATGCACCCATCTATGATGCAGTCAGCGGAGTTATTAGGCAAAAGTATCGAAAACTTACAGTTACCAGTCAGCACCATGATTTTCAATGAATGGAACTTTGATCCAGAGTTTATTGATATTGTGGAGCATGCTAAAAACTGGACACGGAATTCAGGTGATACAGTAGATTACTGTGATGTAGTGATTGCTGCCCGATTATTATATTTGCAGGAAAAAGATGAGTTACCTGTAGATAATCTGCAAAAATTACCGGTAATTCAAAAGCTTCGCTTGACGGAATTTGATGATGACGGCCAATTTTTTATGGATAAAGCTGATGAGCAAATCCAGGAAATGAATAAACTGTTACATACCGTTTAAACTAGTATTATCTGTGAGACTACCATGTCGGAAAAAAACCATGTGATCTGTGCAAGCTGTGGCTCTATCAATAATGTGCCTGCGGCTAGAATGGCGGATAACCCTGTCTGTGGAAAATGTAAAAAACCAGTGATGACCGGTCAACCGATGGAATTGAATGAAGCTGGCTTTAATCGTTTTGTGAGTAAAAGTGATCAACCTTTACTGGTTGATTTCTGGGCACCCTGGTGTGGTCCCTGTAAAATGATGGCTCCTGTTTTTACTCAGGCTGCGACACAACTTGAACCTCAGTTCAGGTTAATTAAAGTCAATACAGAAGTGGAGCAAAATCTGGCAGGCAGATTACGTATCCAGTCTATTCCTACCCTGGCTATTTATAAAAATGGACAGGAAGTTATTCGTCAGCCCGGAGCGATGGGTTTGGGAGATTTAACCTCATGGGCAAGATCGCATGCCTGATGATAAAGTAAGAATAGATAAATGGCTGTGGGCTGCGAGATTTTTTAAAACCAGGGCTCTTGCCAGTACTGCAGTTAATGGCGGTAAGGTTCATCTGGATGGCCAGCGTATTAAAGCTTCCCGGGCAGTAAAATTGAATGATGTTTATGAAATACACCGTGGATTTGAACGGTTACAGGTAATAGTCGATCAACTATCAAGTCGTCGTGGTCCAGCCTCTGTAGCCCAGACTCTTTACACTGAAACGGATAAAAGTATAGCAATTCGTGAAAAAGAGGCGGAGCAAAGAAAGCTCTCCCGCTTACAGCACCCGGTGATGGATCATCGGCCAAACAAACAGGAAAGGCGTAAAATGCGAAGTTTTACAGGCAAAAACTGAAATGGTTCTGAACAGTTACAAACTTTTGTATATGTTTAAACGTATGTTAATATGGTTGGGCTGAGGGAGTATCTACTGAACTCCCCGATGGTTTAGTTAAAAGGAAGATCATGCAACCAGAACAGGTTCTAAAAGCACTCGCCGATATTACGCGACTTCGAATTATCCATCTTATTAAAGAGCATAATGAGCTTTGTGTATGTGAATTAACTGAAGCCCTGGATATTATACAACCCAAAATTTCTCGCCATCTGGCTATTTTGAGAAAAACAGGTCTGTTGATTGATCGACGTGAAGGACAGTGGATTTTTTACTCGCTATCCAGTGATTTGACTCTGTGGGTCAATGAGTTGATCAATGCTGCGAATATGGGTTGTAAGGATAAAGAACCTTTTGATATAGATTCAAAAAAGCTTGCTAAACTCAACCTGCTTTCTTCATTTGCCTGCCAAAGCTGCGCCTAAAATATATTCTAATTTGTGTCAAACTGATTATTCGTAAAAACATATATATGAATTGATGTATATATTAAAAACTGTATAATTCGTTCCCAAATTAAACCAATAGACTGAAAGTGAATAACTATTCTTTTTCAGCCTTAAAACCGTCTTATATCAGCAGGAGAATTCATGAAGCTTTATTCACCCCTTGCCGGATTACTATTAATTTTTAGTTCATTGTCAGTCATGGCCGATCGTAGTTTTTTAGTCGATGCCGACTGGTTAGCTGAGCATATAGATGATGAAAATCAGGTGGTTCTGGAAGTTAGATACCATCCACACCGTTATTACACGATTGGTCATATCCCTGGTTCAGTTCAGGTGCAGCGTTTTAAAGACCTTGGTGATAATCAGTCTAATCCAATTATGCGGATTCCTTCACAGCAGGCTTTTCAGGACACTTTGCGCAGTTGGGGTATAAATAATGATTCAACGGTAGTGATTTATGATGACTCCAGTACTGCTCTTGCTTCACGTGTGTACTTTTTACTGGATTTGTTTGGTTTTAATATGAATCAGGTGAAAATTCTTGAGGGCGGAACTATTGAATGGACGGCTTTTGAAGAATTAACTAAAGAGGCTACACCCGTTTCACAGGGTCAGGTTACGTTAAAAGCTATGGACCAAAGCAAGGTTATCGAATGGTCAAATGTATATGATGATGTTGTTTCACGCCGGGATTCTTCTGTTGTATTACTGGATGCGCGTCCGCATGACATGTACACAGGTAAGATCATTCAGCATTCCATTATGGCTGGTCATATTCCGGGGGCAATTAATATTGTTAGCCTGGATGGAACTGAATCGCAAAAATGGATAAGTGAAGAAGCGCTTACCGAACTGTATGCTCCAATTGAAAAGGATAAAACTATCTACGCTTATTGTCATGATGGCTTTCGTATGAGCCTGGCCTATGTGCAATTGAAAAGCCTGGGATATGAAAATATTCGTTTATATAACGGCGGCTGGTCTCATTGGGGTAACCGTTTAACATTGCCAACCGTAGAAGGTGATAAACCATATGCTGGTGACTATGACTTATAACGTGAAATCGCTATTAAGTCTGATCGGCTTTTTACTGTTTTGTCAGAGTGTTCTGGCTTTTGAATTAGAAACAGTAAAGGTCGCAAAAGATGTTTATGCACTGGTCGGAGAAACAGGTCCTAGAACTTATGAAAATCATGCGTTAAATAATAATGTGGGTTTTATTGTTGCTGATCAGGGTGTCATTCTGATTGATTCTGGTGCTTCTCCATCGGGTGCAAAGCTGATTGAACAAAGTATTTTAAGGGTTACTGATAAACCCGTGAAATGGGTTGTTAATACAGGAAGTCAGGATCATCGCTGGTTGGGGAATAGTTATTTCAAGCAGAAAGGGGCCGAAGTTATTGCTCTGAATTCTACCGTTGAAGAACAGAGGAAACATATAGAAACTCACCTCGATCGTTTGAAAAATACTATCAGAGAGAATGCGATTGATGTAAAACCGGTTCAGGCTAGCCGAGTTTTGAAAGAAGCAAAAAATCAATTAAACCTCGGCAATAAACAACTTCAAGTTATTTTTCCCGGGGATAGCCATTTTCCCGGAGACGGTATTGTCTGGCTGCCGGGTGAACGAGTAGTTTTTAGCGGAGATCTTGTTTATGTAGATAGAATATTAGGCATTCAGAGTTATAGCCCGGTAGCGAGCTGGTTACAGGCGTTTAATAAAATGGCAAATTTGAAGCCTCTTACTATTATTCCTGGACATGGTTCGGTGAGTGATATGGATAAAGCTCAAAAGCAAACAGGTGATTATCTGGCTTATCTGATAACTGGAGTTAAAAAGGCATTGGACGATTGGAGTGAGCTTGATGAAACTGTTATTGCTTTAACGGAAACCGCTGACCAGTTTAAAAACTTACAGAATTTTGATAGCTGGCATAAATTGAATATTAATCGTACCTACTTACAGCTTGAAGCGGTTCAATGATTTGTATAAACAGAGGACGTATTAATGTTTGTTGAACTAGGTGATCTGGTTGCCTATGGATTGTTAGGGTTGGATAACACTAGCCGCCTGGGCCAGACTGTCCAATTTTTTATCATGGACGTGAGTAAAATTTTCTTTTTACTGGTGGCAGTTATCTATGTGATGGGGCTGTTGCGAGCAATGCTTTCAGCAGAACGGGTGCGCGAATATGTTCGTGGTAAACCTAAATGGATGGCTCGCAGTCTGGCCATTATTCTTGGAGCAGTCACACCGTTTTGTTCCTGTTCCTCGGTGCCGTTATTTATCGGTTTTGTGGAAGCTGGAATTCCTTTAGGCGTTACCTTTTCATTTTTAATTGCTTCACCGATGATTAATGAAGTCGCCGCGGTGATACTTATCGGTGTACTGGGCTGGGAGCTGGCTGCACTGTATGTGATGGCAGGACTGATTGTGGCGTATGTGGGCGGGGTCATCATGGAAAAATTTAAACCCGAACAATATGTTGAAGAATATGTTTGGAAAATTCGCATGGGTGAAATGCAAACTATCGAGCAGGATAATTCACTTCGTGGGCGGCATAACTATGCAATGGGTGAAGTTTTGATCATTGTTAAACGCATCTGGAAATGGGTGATTGCCGGTATTGGTCTTGGTGCTCTATTTCATGGTTACGTTCCTGAAACCTGGGTGGTTGAAAATTTGGGTGGGCCAGATAACTGGTTTGCTGTACCCGGTGCAGTTTTAGTCGGTATTCCTCTTTACTCAAATGCGACTGGTGTTATTCCACTGGCAGAAGCCATGTTGGGTAAGGGCGTAGCAATCGGAACTACTCTGGCACTGATGATGAGCATCGCTGCTTTGTCATTACCCGAAATGCTGATTTTACGAAAAGTTATTCGCTGGCCAGCGCTGGCAATTTATGCCTCAGTTTTAGCTGTCTCATTTATGCTGGTGGGATGGACTTTCAATTTATTAGTCGCGTAAGCAGACAATTAAGGAAACAATAATGTCAACTCAACCTCAATTACATTCATCCATTGTTGCAATGGTTTCTCTCGCATCGGGTATTGCTTCGCGTCATCCTGATATGGGTTTGTGCCAGCTGGACAAGTTAAAAGCAGCCGGAATTCCACAGCACCAGATAAATGCAGTTATAGAAATAGCTCGTCACATTCGGGATGAAGCGAGTCAGAAAGTTGACTTTGCATTTGATGAGAAAGCTGAGTTGAATCAGCCTGAAGAGATTGTTCAGGAAAGCTCTGGTGGGTGTTGTGGCTCTGATGAAAAAGTAGAATTAGCGATAACCATAGAGTCTAATGAAAGCTGTTGTTCAAGCACGGCAAGTGGACAAAGTTGCTGCTAATTACTCAACAATTAAACTGGAGATTAGGATGATAAATATTAAGGTATTAGGCTCGGGTTGTGCCAATTGTCAAACAACTTATCAGTTGATAGAAGAAGTTGCTAAGGCTAAAGGTATCGATGTTGAACTTGAAAAAGTAGAAGATATTGGTGAAATCATGGGTTATGGCGTGATGTCTACGCCGGGGGTCATGGTAAGTGAGAAATTAGTTCATTCTGGTGGAATACCGACACGTCCTGCAATTGAAGGCTGGCTTTCATAGGGTTAAAAAAATGGTGCGCCCTACAAATTATTCACAAAACCGTAGGGTGTGCCATGCGCACCATTAATGACTCAATTATAATTATTATTTTTCAGATCATGATGATGGCTACTATTCAACAATTGTAAAATAGTACTTCTAACCTCCAGGCTGAGTAGAATACGGATATCCATATTGACCTGGTTAAATGATTGTTGAAATAGTAAATGTCCATTCTCATCTCTTTCTATAAAGCCCTGTTCAAAAAGTGTGTTGATGAAATGACCGAATAATTGACGGTCAAAAAAGTCTGGAGAATTAATGCCATAAAGCATGGATATTTTTTGTGCGATTAAGTGGCAGCGTTGTTCCAGTTCTGTCTCACTCAAGGGATTTCCACCACTTTCCCATAACACCACAAAAGTCATGTAATAACGTTCCAGAATGGGTTGTGCGATATGTGCTAATCTGGTCAGAATGAGATAATGGACATCACTACGGTCAGGTCTATTTAATTTGTTACCGCTTTTCTTCAAAACATTTTTTTCAACCAGAAAATCAATGATTTGAGGGATAAACTCCTCAAGTTGATCTGTGTTCCAGGGTAAATGTAATTCAGAAGCCAGAAATGGATAAACATAACGCACTATGCTGATCAGTTTTTCCTGTTTGATGGTACGGATGTTTAGAAAGCAACAGGCAACCAGTGACGGTAAAATAAGTGTGTGCAGGCTATTGTTGCGATAATAGCTGATTAAAATAGCATGCTCAGGTTTTAAATAGATGATATTTCCGAGCTTATGTGGGTGGATATGGATAAGACCCTGTTGTTCAATGCGGCGTAATTCCCTTTCGTTGACATTATCCTGTAAAGTTATTGAGTCGAGATACGGTTGAGACTCGATTAATTGTTTATAAAAATCACATTGTTGAAGCAGATCGAATTCGTCAATGCTTTGTCTGGGCGTTGCCAGAATGGTGGTGGCAATCAGGTTAACCGGATTGATCACTGCAGCAGCATTAATTCGCAGCATGATCTGATGTGAAAGATCACTGACGGTGGATCGGAACCAGTCCTGTTGTTTAACAGTGTTGCGATCCTCATTTCCCCAGTTTTCATGCTGTTTGTGTAATAGCTCATTAATTTTAATAGGCTCACCAAAACTTGTGGTTACTTTTCCGAACTGACCTTTAAGCATTAGAATTGATTTTATTGATGTGAACAGATTTTCTTTTTTCTTTTTCTGCCCGTAAAGCTCACCAATATAGGAATTGCCCTCGATGAGCTTTTCATAACCGATATAGACTGGAATAAAAGCGAGAGGCTTTTTCTGTGTTTTAACCCAGCTGTCAACGGTCATGGATAACATGCCGAGTTTAGGTTTTAGTAAACGTCCGGTTCGGCTGCGTCCACCTTCGATAAAATATTCTATAGGCACGCCCATATCGACCAGTTCGCGCAGGTATTCATTCATTATAGAGGCATAAAGTGGATTACTTTTAAAGCTTCGGCGAATAAAGAAGGCTCCGCCACCCCGTAACAGTCGGCCAATCACTGGCATATCAAGATTATTACCTGCGGCGATATAAGGTAGTGCCAGTCCTTCATGAAAGATCACGTAAGACAGGAGCAGGTAGTCAACATGGCTACGGTGACAGGGCACGTAAACCAGCTGATGAGTCAGTGCGACCTGTTTAACAGGCTCTATATTGAATACTTTTATTCCACTGTAAAAGCGGTTCCAGAATGCACTCAACAGCCGTTTCATTAATTCCTGAGAAACCTGAGTGCAGTCAGAGAATATTTCCCGGCTGTATTTGATGGCCTGTTTTCGTACAAATGGCAGTGACTTGCCTTTCTTGTCGGCACTGGTTTGCAGGGCTTGTTGAATATTGTCGCTATTAACTATTTTATTGATAAATTTATTTCGAGTTGTAATCTCAGGGCCAAAAGTAGCTTCACGTTGTTGTCGCAAATACAGTCTTAACCGCTCATTCATACGTTCTGCAGAGCCATTGGTTTCATCGCACAAAGCACGAAAACTTTGTGGTGGTGAAAATATCAATGTGGTGTGTCGTCCATTCACAAGGATGGTGAACAGCTTTCTAAATTTACTCGCCACTTCCCAGGTATCAGAAAATAATACTTTTAACCAGTGGCGTTGTTTGGCGATAGGGCGTCCCCAGTAAACAGAAACTGGAACAATTTTGATATCAAGAGTTTCATCTGCTGTGATGGCGGTGATCAACTCTTCCAGCATTAAGCTGTGTTTTTGCTGCTGTAAGATCCAGTCACTCAGCGGGTTTCGAGAGGCAACACTGTAGATAGAATGGTGTTTGAAACCACTGATTGCGATAGATTCCAGTGGGTCATGCAGTTTTAGTGCTGAAGTAATGCGTTCTAATACCAGCAGTTCTGATATTCCGCGTGCTGAGAGTACATACAATACTTGAGAGTTATCATGTTTATCGCTGCTGATGTCTTTGGGGAGAGTTTCTACACGAATCCATAGAAACAGTATTTTTTGCAGTAAAGCATGCAGCCTGCGTTTGAAAGACATGTGTTGACCCTAATTATTTTTTACCCACTCTAGTGTTAATGAGGTGTCAGATCAATAAAAATAATTAATTCAAAGCAGCCGAAACCCTGAGTCCAAAAGTAATATCGGGGGCGTGTCCAGGGAAAATATCTTCAGAGAAAAATAGTTCTAATTGGTGATTTTCAAACAGTGAGGGGAATCGTAGACCGAACTGAGCTTGCAAAGAGGATTCAAAAGCATCTAACTGACTCTGTTTAACTATTTCAGAATGGAAGTCTGCTTGCAGGATAAGGTGGTAAGACGGGGTGATTTTATAATTCAGCCCTAGCTGTCCAAATAAAAAATTATCATTTAATTGATTTTTTAATATTCCATTATCAGCAGAAAATACTATTCCTAAAGTGCCGTAAGTGGAAAGTTTTTGTGAACTTAATGAATGTGTGGAATACCATGCTGCAATATCGGTCGCATCATTTGAAATGAATTCTGAAGAGGAAGAGGGTAGTTCAATAGCCAGCCAGAACTGGCTGTTACTGTTTATTTGATAGCCCACTGCCAGTTGAATATCTGCCAGGCCTTCATCAGGCTGGCTGGAGTTAATAATGTCTAAGCCATCTTTGTGATAAAGCAGGTTTATTTTATTATTTTCAGCCTGATCACGTCCACCCTGGGGTAAACCAAAAAAATCGTGCCAACGCTCGATGGTTTGGTCGAGAAACCCGGTTTTATTTGTCACCAGAGAGCTATTAAAATTAAAGTGCCAGAGCTCATGTGAATAAGTCAGTTGAAAGTCATAACGGGTATTTTCAACATCAATAAGTAACTCTTCAGTAGCGTATTTGTCAGTCTGATAGGTATTAGTAAAATACAGTGCATGGGAATAAACCCATGACTGCTGAGATGATGTTATTGGTGTTGCTGGAATAAAGTAACTTTGCAGTAGTGGATTCTGACTGCGAGTGGGTAACCCCGGGTAGGAGTCAGCAGTCGCAGTATTGAACCCACTAAACAGAAATGAAAGAATGAATAATTTCTTCAGTGTGTGTTGCAAAAAACTGTTAATCGTAAATACCATGCTCTCTGGTGGCCAGGAATTGTACTTCGGGCCAACGCTCCTGGGTCATTTGTAAGTTGACTCTGGATGGGGCGATGTATGCCAGATCACCTGCATGATCGAGAGCCAGGTTGGACTTGGCTTTGATTTTGAACTCATCCAGTTTACTATCATTATCACATTCAACCCAGCGTGCAGTATTAACGTTGACCGGTTCAAAAAGACAGACCACGTTGTATTCATCTTTTAATCGTTGGGCGACAACTTCAAACTGCAATACACCGACAGCACCCAGAATTAAATCGTTATTTGCCAGAGGTTTATACAGCTGTGTTGCCCCTTCTTCGCACAGTTGAGAAAGACCTTTCATGAGTGCTTTCATTTTGAGCGGGTCTTTCAATCGTGCTCGGCGGAAAAGCTCAGGAGCAAAGTTGGGTATACCGGTAAAAGCCAGGTCTTCACCCTGGGTAAAAGTATCGCCAATGCGAATTGTGCCATGATTGTGAATGCCAATAATATCGCCGGTGAAAGCTTCATCAACGTGTCCACGATCATCCGCTATAAAGGTTAAAGCATCGGGAATTTTCATGTCTCTATTCAGGCGTACATGGCGAACCTTCATGCCTTTTTCATATTTACCGGAACACAGGCGCATAAATGCAATACGGTCACGGTGATTTTTATCCATGTTTGCCTGTATCTTAAACACGAAACCGGTGAATTTATCTTCTTCAGGCAGGATTGTGCGTGTTCTGGTGGAGCGTGGTAGAGGTGAGGGCGCGAACTCAACAAAGGTGTCGAGTAACTCGGCCATGCCAAAATTATTGATTGCTGAACCAAAAAATACCGGGCTTAGTTCACCTTTAAGATAGGCTTCTTTGTCAAATTCATGAGATGCACCGCGTACCAGTTCAATTTCTTCACGAAATTCCTCTGCCATATCACCCAATACATCATCCAGACGAGGGTTGTCCAATCCTTGTATGATTTCTCCTGAGGTGATTTTATCGGCATCACTGGCGGAGAAAAGATGCACGGAGTCATTTTGTAAATGAAATACACCTTTCAGGTTTTTTCCCATGCCAATAGGCCAGGTAATCGGGGCGCATTTAATCTTCAGAATCTCTTCCACTTCATCCATCAGATCAATCGGGTCACGTCCTTCACGATCAAGTTTGTTAATAAAGGTCATGATGGGCGTATCACGGAGACGGCAGACTTCCATCAATTTAATGGTTCTTTCCTCTACACCTTTGGCGCAGTCGATGACCATCAGTGCGGAATCCACTGCTGTTAATGTTCTATAAGTATCTTCCGAGAAGTCTTCGTGGCCGGGCGTGTCCAGTAAATTGACAATTCGTTCTTTGTAAGGAAATTGCATCACCGATGAAGTGATGGAAATACCACGTTGCTTTTCCATTTCCATCCAGTCCGATGTGGCGTGTCGATCTGCTTTACGACCTTTTACCGTTCCAGCCAACTGGATAGCTCTACCGAATAACAACAGCTTTTCGGTGACGGTGGTTTTACCGGCATCCGGGTGAGAAATAATGGCAAAGGTTCGTCTTTGCTGTAATTCTTTAATATTCGACATGTTTTCGGATTGACCGTGAATGTAAATTAAATGTTGTTAAAGCTGACAGGCAAAAAGTAATGCATCCTCTTTACCATTTGGTGCGGGATAATAAGCTTTTCTGCAACCAATTTCATTAAATCCTGTGGATTCATAAATATGAATGGCGGCTTTATTACTAGGGCGTACTTCCAGCAGGATCATGTCAGCAGATTTAATACGTGCTATATCCATTAAATGTGATAACAGTTGTCGGCCTATGCCCTGTCCCTGATAACTTTGATCGACAGCCAGGTTAAGCAGGTGACTTTCTCCTGCGGCAACGGATAACACACCGTGACCTATAATTTTTTGCTGCTCTGTGGCGACCCAGCAGTCGTAACCCACACGTAAGCAGTCGCTCAAAATACCTTTGGTCCAGGGATACGGGTAAACTTTTACCTCAACCTTCATGACCTCATTGACATCGTCCAAACTCATTGGGCGAAAATCGATGTGCTGTGGATTACTCATTGTTTAATAATCTGAGAAGAGCTTTCATGTCGTGCCAAACTTTTGCTTTTTCAGCTGGGTTTCTGAGCAGGTAAGCCGGGTGATAAGTCACCAGTAATGGCAGGTTGGTGCCTGGTAATACATGCTCTTTATCGCGTAAACGACCTAAGGGGCTATGATCTTTTAACAGGTTTTGGGCTGATATTCTGCCCACAGACAAGATGACTTTAGGTTGAATTAATTTAATTTGTGCCTGTAAAAACTGTGAGCATGCCAGGACTTCATCGGCATGTGGATCCCTGTTGTTAGGGGGGCGACATTTTAAAATGTTGGTGATATAAACGTTATTTGAATCCAGGTTGATTGCATTTAAAACCTTATCCAGCAAGTGTCCGGCTCTGCCGACGAAAGGAATGCCCTGAAGATCCTCATCATGTCCCGGAGCTTCTCCGATAATCATCAGGTCTGCCTGCTGCTGTCCTTTTCCAGGCACTTTCCGAGTGCAGGACTTAGCCAGTTCACACATTTTACAGGCTTCGATGGCTTCCAGCATTTGAGGCCAACCGGTTAAATCAAAAACCTGAGACTGAATCTTTTCTACTGGTTTTGTTTTCTCTTCAGCAGAGGGTATTTCAATATCGGATGGCTGGATAAACTGTTCAGCAACAGGCTCATCTACTTCTGTTCTAGCAGAAATAGATGAGCGAATCTGCCATGCGGTAATACCGATTCCATGCAGGCAGTGCTGTTGTCTTTCCGTTAACACCTATACTTTGCCCCGTTGGGGGTGAGTACGTTTTTCCCGGGCGATCATTTTATTTAGTCCGTTAACATACGCTTTTGTAGAAGCGATTACGATGTCTGTATCGGCACCCTGGCCATTTACGATATGTCCATCATGCTCCAGTCGAACAGTTACTTCGCCCTGTGAGTCAGTGCCACTGGTGATGTTATTCACCGAATATAGTTGAAGCTCTACACCTGAATCTACAATATGTTCTATCGCCTGAAATGATGCATCTACCGGACCGCCACCTTCGGCAGCAGCCTGTTTTTCATCGCCATCTATATTTAATGTGATTCTTGCATTGGGTGTTTCTCCTGTTTCACTGCACACCGATAAACTTACCAGTTTGATCGGCTCATTGGTCAGTTCGGTACTGGTTTCGGTGACCAGGGCCTGCAAGTCTTCATCAAAAATTTCATGTTTTTTATCGGCCAGTGTTTTGAAGTTAGCAAATACGTCATTGAGTTCTTCTTCCGATGAAAATTCGATGTTCAATTCAGCCATTCGAGATTTGAATGCGTTACGCCCGGAATGTTTGCCCAGTACCATTTTATTGGAAGATAATCCCACGTCTTCAGCCCGCATAATTTCATAAGTTTCACGGGATTTAAGAATGCCGTCCTGATGGATACCTGCTTCATGGGCAAAGGCATTGGCACCGACAATAGCTTTATTGGGTTGCACTGCAAATCCAGTAATACCTGACACCAGACGCGAACAATTCATTATCTGAGTTGTATCCAGTTTAGAATCGCAGTCAAACACATCCTGCCGTGTTCGTACTGCCATAATAATTTCTTCCAGAGATGCATTACCTGCACGCTCTCCCAGTCCATTGATGGTGCATTCCACCTGTCTGGCTCCATTTAAAACGGAAGACAATGAGTTGGCTACCGCAAGTCCCAGGTCATTATGACAATGCACAGAAAAAATTGCCTTGTCAGAATTGGGTACTCGTTGTATTAAATCTTTTATTAAATTCCCAAATTGATGTGGAATGTTATAACCCACTGTATCTGGAATATTAATGGTGGTGGCACCCTCCTTGATAACGGCTTCAATAATACGACACAGGAAGTCAGGTTCAGAACGACCAGCATCTTCCGGTGAAAACTCAATATCATTGGTATATTTTTTTGCCATTCTGACTGCAGCAACCGCCTGTTCAACAACCTGATCTGGAGTCAATCTCAGCTTTTGTTCCATATGAATAGGGGATGTTGCTATGAAGGTATGGATTCGTCCGGAATTGGCGGGTTTAATCGCTTCACCTGCACGATCGATATCAATTTGTTTTGCTCGTGCAAGGGCACAGATTGTGCTGTCTTTAATGACACTGGCCACTGATTTGACGGCTTCGAAATCACCATTACTGGCAATCGGGAATCCAGCTTCAATAACGTCAACACGCATTTTTTCCAGAGCTTTGGCGATACGAATTTTTTCGTCGGATGTCATTGATGCGCCAGGGCTCTGCTCGCCATCGCGTAATGTGGTATCAAATATGATTAATCTATCTTTGCTCATGATTTATCTTCTGAGTTAGGTTTGGTATGTGGTTGTTGTTTTTTATTTGCGTACAAGACCTCGCCAGGTATCTATAGGCTGCCCTACGGCAGAAACAGGCTCAGGAGTAGAGATAGTAGAGGCGCACGCAAAGCTGTCTGTTCGAAAGACAGGCTAAGAAAAAAATTTTGCGTGTTGAAAGAATTCATAGGAAGAAATATAACTAACTATAAACCTGTTGCCAAGTAAAATTTAAACCTGATGTTAGATGTTCTTATTCGGAAAGGTTTTGAGCACGCTTTTGTCGTTTACGGATACTGCGGAATATGGACAGAATAGGCCCTGAAATCATATAAAGAAATGCGAGTATGAATAAAATAGTTGGTGGCTCAATAGATAGTAAAACAAATACCAGAACGACGAGTAGAACTGAGAAAAAGGGTACTTTTTTCTTTAGGTCGAGATCTTTAAAACTGTAATAAGAAAAACGAGAAACCATCAGCAGGCCAGCGGTTAGGGTTAGTAGCAATGCAGGAATCATGACTTCTTTGCCGCTGATGCCATAGGTTTCGCAAACCCATACGGCTCCAACCACAACGGCAGCGGCGGCTGGACTTGCGAGCCCCTGAAAGTAACGTTTATCGGCAATGCCGACCTGGGTATTAAACCTGGCAAGGCGTAAAGCTGCGGATGCGGTATAAATAAAAGCTGCAAGCCAGCCTAGTTTCCCCCAGAGAGGTCCCATGTCAGCCAGGTGAATCAATGCCCATTGATACAGCACCAAAGCTGGAGCTAAACCAAAAGAGCCCATATCCGATAAACTGTCGTATTCGGCGCCAAAGTCGGATTCAGTATGGGTTAAACGAGCGACTCGACCATCGAGTCCATCCAGTAACATGGCAACGAAGACAGCAATAGCAGCTATTTCGAATTGACCTTTAATGGCAGCGATAATGGCATAAAAGCCAGCGAACAATGCTGCTGTGGTAAATAAATTAGGTAACAGGTATATGCCCTTACGCGGGGTTTTGCTGGGCGGTATCTGATCTGTTTTTTGAGGTTCTGACATGGGGTGGTAGTCTGGCACAGGAAGAGTTCCTGTGCCAGAGGTGAACTATAATATTAATGAATAATGTTAGTTCTTATCTTTATCAACCAACGCGTTTTCAGTGATCCATGGCATCATGGAACGTAACTGGCCACCAACCTGTTCGATTTGATGTGCAGCATTGTTACGGCGTACAGCGGTCATTTCTGGGTAGTTAGACTGTCCTTCCTGAATGAATTTTTTAGCATAGTTTCCATTCTGGATATTTTCCAGTGCTTCGCGCATGGCCCAGCGACTTTCATCATTAATAATCTGTGGCCCGGTAACGTATTCACCGTATTCAGCATTGTTTGAAATAGAGTAGTTCATGTTGGCTATTCCGCCTTCATACATTAAATCTACAATCAACTTCAGTTCGTGCAGACATTCAAAATAGGCCATTTCAGGAGCGTAACCTGCATCAACCAGTGTTTCAAAACCGGCTTTAACCAGTTCAACTGTGCCACCACAAAGTACAGCCTGTTCACCAAACAGATCAGTTTCTGTTTCATCTTTAAAAGTTGTTTCGATGATACCGGTACGACCACCACCCACGCCGGAAGCGTAAGAAAGAGCAGTATCTTTAGCTGTTCCAGTTGCATCCTGGTAAACAGCTATCAGATCAGGAATACCACCACCACGAACAAATTCTGAACGAACTGTGTGTCCTGGAGCCTTAGGGGCAATCATGATAACGTCGATATCAGAACGAGGAACTACCTGGTTATAATGGATGGCGAAACCATGAGCGAATGCCAGTGCAGCACCTTCTTTCAGATTTGGTTCAATATCATCTTTATACAGCTGATATTGAAACTCGTCAGGAGTTAATACCATAACGACATCAGCCTGTTTCACGGCATCGGCTGTATTCATTACGGTTAAACCAGCATCGGTCGCTTTTTTAGCAGAGGCTGAACCTTCACGCAATGCGACTGTGACATCTACACCTGAATCTTTTAAGTTATTAGCGTGAGCATGACCTTGTGAGCCATATCCGATAATGGTAACTTTTTTGCCCTGGATAATGGACAGGTCGCAATCTTTATCGTAATAGATTTTCATGTAAGCCCTCTTGACTATATTGTTTTTAAGTTTAAAAGTGTAAGTTTAAAGTGTTAGTGCTTTGACGCCACGGGTGATGCCCATAGATCCTGAACGCACAATTTCAATCACGTCACCGTCATGTAATGTTTTGATATAAGCGTCCAGTTTGTCACCAGAACCGGTGAGTTCGACACAAAATGTTAAATCTGTTACATCGATAATTCTTGCTCGAAAAATACCCGACAGACGTTGAATCTCTGAACGCTTTGATTCGCCTTCTGCACGGATTTTAACGAACATCATTTCACGTTCGATGTAGTTACCTTCGGTCATATCCTGCAGCTTGACAACATCAATTAGTTTGTTTAACTGCTTGGTAATCTGTTCGATGATTCGATCAGAGCCAATAGTGACTATTGTCATGCGGGAAAGGGTAGGGTCTTCAGTGGTAGCAACGGTGAGAGATTCAATATTGTATCCACGCGCAGAAAACAGGCCTGCGATGCGTGATAATGCACCTGATTCATTCTCGACCAGTAATGATATTATGTGTCTCATCAGGCGAGCTCTCCTCTAGGGTTGATCGACCCCAGATTTTTTTTATGCTCAGGAGATATCTCCATATCATTATGACCAGCACCAGCCTGAATCATTGGATATACGTTTTCAGTCTGGTCAGTAATGACATCGAGGAAAACTAATCTGTCTTTGTGTGAAAAGGCTTCTTTCATGGCTGATTCAAGATCTGCCGGGTCTTCAACTCTTATGCCGATATGACCATAGCTTTCGACCAGTTTTACAAAGTCAGGTAAGGCGTCCATGTAAGAATGTGAGTAGCGTTTTTCATAGAAAAACTCCTGCCACTGACGCACCATTCCAAGGTAGCGATTATTTAAACAAATTATTTTTACGGGTAAATCATATTGCAGACAGGTTGATAACTCCTGAATGCACATTTGAATACTACCTTCTCCGGTTACACAGGCCACTTCAGCTTCTGGATGAGCGATTTTCACGCCCATAGCTGCGGGTAATCCGAATCCCATCGTGCCAAGGCCACCAGAGTTTATCCAGCGACGAGGCTCATCAAATTTATAAAATTGAGCTGCAAACATTTGATGCTGACCAACATCAGATGCAACATAGGCATCACCGCCGGTTACTTCGTAAAGAGCTTCTACAGCTGCTTGAGGTTTGATGTGTTTACTGGTTTTATCGTAAGCAAGGCAGTTTTGCTGTTTCCAGGAATTTACCTTGTCCCACCAGCTATCCAGTGCTGCTTGATCTGACTTAATATCTGTTTCATCGAGTATTCGGCTCATTTCAGTCAGTACTGTTTTGACTTCACCGACAATGGGGATATCTACGTTGATGGTTTTAGAAATGGATGCAGGATCAATATCAATATGAATAATTTTTGCTCGAGGACAAAATTTATTGGTGTCACCGGTAATGCGATCGTCGAAACGAGCACCAACAGCAAATAATACATCGCATTCATGCATAGCCATATTGGCTTCATAAGTACCGTGCATGCCTAACATGCCTAAATTTTGTTTGTCTGTGCCAGGGTAAGCACCTAATCCCATCAGTGTTTCCGTGATCGGGAACCCCAGTTTTTGAGTAACTTCACGTAATTCATCTGATGCATTTCCAAGCACTACACCGCCGCCACTGTAGATCATGGGGCGTTTTGCAGATAGTAGCAGTTCAACAGCTTTCTTAACCTGTCTTGGATGCCCTTTAACATTTGGGTTGTAAGAGCGCATTTTGACAGATTCAGGATATTCGTATGCGATCTTAATCTGAGGTGCTGTAATATCCTTAGGAATATCAATTAGAACAGGGCCGGGTCGACCCGTAGTCGCTACATAAAATGCTTTCTTTAGTGTTTCAGCGAGTTTGTTAATGTCTTTAACAAGGAAGTTGTGTTTTACGCAAGGGCGCGTACAACCGATAGCGTCGACTTCCTGAAAAGCATCGCTGCCAATCATGCCGCTGGGTACCTGTCCAGAAATTACCACCATTGGTATTGAATCCATAAAGGCCGTTGCAATACCGGTAATAGCATTTGTAGCACCCGGCCCAGAAGTGACTAGTGCGACTCCGGGTTTACCCGTTGAACGGGCATATCCATCAGCTGCATGAGTGGCACCCTGTTCATGGCGAACAAGAATATGTTTGACATCATCCTGTCGATGAATAGCGTCATAAATATGCAGTACAGCACCACCAGGGTATCCAAATATTACTTCGACACCTTCGTCTTTTAAAAACTGTACTAAAATTTCAGAACCGGATAATTCCACCGCTTTCCCTCAAAATATAAATGTAAATATCGAACCGGAAAGTTTATTACGGTTTGCTAATGAATGCACCTTTATTTGTTATAAAATATAATGTTCAAGGTATAAAAAAAGCCGCATATAGCGGCTTTTTATCTAAAATGTCAATTTCAGGCTCAAGTTTGCCTGAAACAGCGTTTAGATATACAAACAGATATCTGATTGTCCAGCAAACTCAAAGAAAGTTGCTGCACCACCATATTCGATACCATCGATGAATTCTTTGGTATCAAACTCAAACAGGTCAACAGTCATTTGACATGCTACCAGTCTTACTTCTGCTTCAACGCAAAGTTCGCGAAGTTCTTCAACACTTGCAACGCCTTTCGACTTCATTTTCTGCTTCATCATCATGGTCATCATGCTTTGCATGCCAGGAAGAGCCTGTAACAAAACAGGAACTGGCATAGGCATAGGCATGCCGGGGTTACCTAAAGGACTGACCTGTAATGTCAAATCTTTCTTGAGTAACTGTAAACCATAGAAAGTAAAGAAAATTTCTGTATCGTAGCCCAATGCAGAAGCTGTTGAAGCCAGAATAAACGGAGGGTAGGCCCAGTCAAGGGTTCCTTTAGTGGCTATAATAGCCAGTTTTTTTTCAGTCATGGTTGCACCTCAGAAAGTTAAGCTAAAAATATTAAGCTTAAGCAGGTTAATCGATTAAGAAAATGACATGTAATAAGGGTGACGAAAAGTAGTCGGTAAACTTATGACTTTTTCATCATGAAAGTGAATTTTCCACCTTCTTCACCTGAAGACATTAATTCATTACCTGTTTGCTTTGCAAAAGCTTCAAAATCTTTTACTGAACCAGGGTCAGTTGCAATGATATGTAAAACCTGTCCAGATTCCATGTCAGCCAGAGTTTTCTTGGCACGTAGAATTGGAAGTGGGCAGTTCAGCCCTGAAGCGTCAAGTTCGCGATCGAAATCAGCCATTTGATATCTCCTAAATATTTATGAATTAAATGAATAAAAATAACAGGTTTTTACGCCTGCTTAAAATTTTGACGCGCCTTTATAAGTCAATGCTTATGAAAAGGCAAGAAAACTATCTTAATTTGTTAATGATCAAACCAGACTGCCTATTGGATTTTGCTCAATATTAAGTCCTTGTTGTGCCCAGCTCATAATGCCTCCACGAAGGTTTAACACATTGCTAATACCCTGCTGATTCAAAAACATACAGGCTTGAGCTGAACGGCTACCCGTGCGGCAATAGATAATAAATTCTTTATCTGTATTATTAAAATAATCCATTTTAAGAGGGATTAAGTGCATGGGTAAAGTTTTTGAGTTAGGAATCACACCGCGTGCAACTTCTGCGGGTGTTCGTATGTCAATTAACTCAATATTGCTATCGTTTTGTTCAAATCTGCCGGATAAATCGGTTACATTAATTTCTTTGATCGGTAGCATATGGCTGACTAATAACTCGTAAAGTAATCGTATTAGGATACTCTAATATTGTATTTAAATCAAGATTTAAAAAGAGAGCATGGTTTGGTAGTTGATGGTAATGATTAATAAAATAAACCTTAAAGTAATTGTCTTAATTCTATTCCTAAGTGGCTTTATGTTTGAGCCCAAAATAGTATCGGCTGATCCAGAGTTACCTTTGTTAGGTGAAACGGGCATCCTCAATTTAAAGAAAGAAATTGAGCTCGGCAGCGGTTTATATAAAAAACTAAAAGAAAAGGGTTACGTTATTGAAGATCCGATGCTATCCCGGTATTTACAGGATATTGGAGAATCATTGCTATCATCATTAGATTTTAGAGTCAGAGATTACTATTTCTATCTGGTTAAGGATGGTTCAGTGAACGCATTTGCAGCGCCCGGTGGGTATATAGGGGTTAATGTCGGTTTAATAGACATTACGAGCTCAGAAGATGAGTTGGCTTCGGTTTTGGCACATGAAATCGCCCATGTTGAATTAATGCACAGCATGCAAATGATTGAGAGGGCTAAAACAATTAATATGGCCAGTATGATATCAATTCTGGCTGCTATTCTGGTTAGTAGTCAGGATGTAGAAGCCGCGAGTGCAATAATTTACACAGGTATTGCGGGTAGCGCTCAGTCAATGATTAATTTTACAAGAGCTAATGAATATGAAGCTGATAGAGTTGGTGTTGAAGTATTAAAAAAGTCAGAGTATGACCCACAAGCCATGGCTGATTTTATGCGGCTTTTGCAGAGCCGTGAACAAGGTGGGGAATTAGCTGGAATAGAATATTTGAGAACGCACCCTGTAAATTCAAATCGTATAGCTGAAATAACATCAAGATTATCAGGTTTACAGAAAAAACCACCTAAAAGTACACGATATCAACAATTTAAGGATTATTTGTTTTATTTATATCCAGAAAACCTGCCAAATCAGACCGTAAGCAGGTTTTCTTTAGCACTGGGCTATACAAGGAATGGGCAATATATTGAAGCGGAAAAAATCTATAGGGAACTGATTGATTCTGACCCGGATAGTCTGTGGTTTAATTATGCACTTGCGGAGAATATGGAATATCAGCAGCGTCTCACAGAAGCTTCCCAATTGTATCACTCTACCCTGTTATTATTTCCTGATGATTTAGCTATTGCCACTCGTCTGGTTAATGTTCTTTTACTTCAGGATTTACCTCAAAAAGCATTAGATATTGCAATGCAACTGTATGAAAATCACAAAACTAAACCAACTATTTATCAGTTATTGGTCGATACATATACAAAGCTGGATAATGCTCCTTTAAGACAATTGGCTGAGGCAAATTATCAATGGTATAACGATAATAAAAAGCAGGCTAAAATACAGTATAAAGCCTTGCTTTCTAAAGGTTTATTAGATGTTGCAGATGAAGCTAGAGTAAAAGAAAAGCTGGATGCTAATTAGTAAAGAGAAGAGGGGGTGAATCCAGAATTCATAGGTTTATAACATTGGGAAATAGAATGCCATCTGGTTGTTTTATCACCCTACTAAAGCTTTATGCTTTTAAGATAAAAATATACATGAAATAGATTTGTTAACTGCCTGATCTATTAATTCTCAAATGAAGTTAGAATTAGCCTGATAGTCCATTTATTAAGCTCGAATAGAGTGATATTTTAACTTATTCCAACTGCTGCATTTATAAAAAAGATTAAGAGCTGAAGCAAAAAGATGTGGTTCTGTGGATAAGTCTAGTTTTCAATAGGTTATAGATAATGATGTGAAGAAGTTAGCCTTTTAAAATAACAATATAAATCTTGATATTGTTCATTTTATAGGTATTCTTGTGCGAATGTGACGAATCCAGTCACAATAATTATATTAAATATTTTTTATTAACCATATTAACCTTTCCAGGTTAATTTTTCGAGGAGGTAGTGCGGATGAAGATTCGCTTGATATCGTCTGCGGCATCCGTCGTAGCTCTTCTAGGTGTATTTGCCAGTCCGGTTGCTTTTTCAGGATCTCACGGGGGAATGCTAGAAGAAGGAAAAAGACTAGCATTTGACCGTAAACTGGGTAATTGCCTGACCTGTCACATGATTGCCGGTGGCAATGCTTCGGGTAACCTGGGGCCACCATTAATAGCCATGAAGGCACGTTTTCCTGATAGAAAAGTGTTAAGAGCACAAATCTGGGACTCAAACGTGG
>Ga0209142_1000076_pt1 | contig 91106 bp, 107 predicted proteins | sample SaaInlV_120m_DNA_FD_184678 | JGI IMG/M metagenome (GOLD analysis project Ga0209142, IMG submission 184678) | Marine microbial communities from expanding oxygen minimum zones in the Saanich Inlet - Saanich Inlet SI074_LV_200m_DNA (SPAdes) (version 2) | ecosystem: Environmental > Aquatic > Marine... | reverse complement strand
ATTTTTATATCCACAATATGGACACTTTTTTCTCTTTTTTTACAATCCATTTTAAAAAGTCCTTTTTAAACCCATATAGTACCTGAGTTTAGTTAGGTTTTTATGCACCCAAATCTTTCATTAAGCCTTCTTTAACATAATATTAAGATATAATTATTATAATAGAGAATTATAATAAAGGGTTTTAATGAAAAGAAGAAATTTTATACAATCAATTAGTATTGGTTTATGTGCATCAGCATTAAACGTCTCAGCAAATACATATCTACCTAAAACTAATAAAACAAGAGTAATAGTTATAGGTGGAGGTATTGGTGGAATTAATACAGCTCAATCAATAAAAGCAAATGATCCTGAGAATAAAATTGAAGTAATTATACTAGAGCGTAATAAAACATATTTTGCTTGTCCTATGAGTAATACTTTATTTGGTGAAATAAAAGAAGTTATTAAGGATGAAGGTATAACATTCCACTATGACTATAATACTACAATAAAAAATCATAATATCAATGTAATAATTACTGAAGTTTTAAATGCAGATATTCAAAAAAAGACAATTACTACATCAAATGGCAAACTATCATATGACTTTGTAGTAGTTGCTACAGGTATATCAAATGACTATAAAAAATCATTTCCAAAATGGGATAATACAAAAATTCAAAAAGCAAAAAAAGAAACTCCATCAGGTATGATATCAGATTCAGGTGTAGAGAAGAATATTCTATTGAAACAAATGCAAACATGGAAAAAAAATGGTGGTGATGGCGATTTTATAATTGTACCTCCATTTGGTGGCAAAGTAAGGTGTTTACCAGCAGCATATGAAAGAGCTTGTATGGTATCTGAATTTATAAAAAAATATAAATTAAAAGGTAAAGTTCAAATTCTAGATAATAGTAGTAGTCCAAAAGCAAAAGGTGCTAAATTTATTGAGATGTTTATGAAGTATCATAAAGATACTATTAATTTTAATGGTATGACTGGTCAAGATATGGAAAATAGAATTATAAAAGCTGGATATACTTTAGATAATTTTAAATCTAAAGAGAACTTCTCCATAGTGGAAGAATCATTTAGTACAGCAAAAGTTCAAGATGTTGATTTTGATAAAAAACAATTAAAAGTAAAAATAAATGATAATTTTGATGATGATAATGGATTTATAAAATACTTCAATTATTCTATAGCAAATATTATGCCAAGACATAAAGCCAACATAACTACAGAATTATTTAAAGTTAAAAAAGATAAATGGGGAGCAATTATATGTGCTCCAAAGAGATTGTATTCTGTATCAGATAATTCTGTATATGCTATTGGTGATATTGTTGGATTCCATAAATTAAGTCCATCAGCACAAGTATCTTCATCTATGGGTATTATTCTTGGAAAGTCTATTGCAAAAAGAATTTTAGAAAATAAAGATAAATTAGATATGACAGAAGCTGGTATCACTTGTTTTTCTATGGTTTCAAGTCAACCATTAAAAGCAATTGAAATTGCAAAAAAAATAAAGATAACAAAAAAGGGTCAAGCAAAACCATATGGAACAACTACAAGTTTTACAAATGGTTATGGACTAATTGGATGGTATCAAGCTGTTGTAGAAACACCTTTTAAATATTAAATAATCTTAAATTAATTAAACTATTTTAATAGTTTTAAAACATTTAATAAGCATTTGCTATAATATATTAAATAATTTAAAACTATTAGGATTTACCTTGAGCAAACAAACAATAACATCTTTACAAAAATCAAAAAACAATACTAAACTAGTAATGGTAACTGCCTATGATGCATTATTTGCAAAACTATTAGATAATAATGTTGATATGATCTTAGTAGGAGATAGTTTAAATATGAGCTTTGCAGGTGAAGAAGATACACTAAGTGCAACACTAGATCAAATGATTTATCATACAAAAGCTGTTTGTGCTGGAGCTCCTAATACTTTCATAGTTTGTGATATGCCTTTTGGTACATATACAGATGAAACTATAGCTCTTAAATCTGCTGTTGAAGTTTACCAAAAAACAAAAGCAGCTGCTGTTAAAATTGAAGGTGGAGCATCAAAAGCCCCTGTAATTAAAGCACTTACTTCAAATTCTATTGCTGTAATGGGACATATTGGACTTATGCCACAATTTGTAAGAAGCGAAGGTGGATACAAAGTAAAAGGTAAAGATGAACAAAATACTTTACAACTTATCAATGATGCAAAAGCAGTTGAAGCTGCTGGTGCATTTGCAATTGTAGTTGAAGGAGTAAAAGCTGAGGCTGCTGCTCAAATTACAGCTGCTGTTAATATTCCAGTAATTGGTATTGGAGCAGGAAAAGATGTTGATGGTCAAGTTCTTGTTTGGTCAGATATGTTTGGATTTTTTGAAGACTTTAAACCAAAATTTGTAAGACAATATTTAAATGGTGCCGAGCTTATTAAAAATGGATTAAGCGAATTTAATAAGAACGTTAAAGATGGATCATTTCCATGTGAAGCTGAGATGTATTAGTGGATAGACTAGTAGAACTAGAATCAATATCTTTTGAAGAGGAATCTTCTGAGGTTTCTCTTCGACCATCAATATGGGATGAATACATAGGCCAAGAAAAAATCAAAAAAAATTTAAGAGTTTTCATTGAAGCTAGTAAAAAAAGAGATGAAGCTTTAGATCATATATTATTTTTTGGACCTCCTGGACTTGGGAAAACAACACTATCTTATCTTATATCAAACGAGATGGGTTCAAATATAAAAGTGACTGCTGCTCCTATGATTGATAAATCTGGTGACTTAGCTGCAATTTTAACAAACCTAGAAGAAGGTGATATTCTTTTTATAGATGAAATACATAGACTTTCACCTGCAGTTGAAGAGATATTATATTCTGCTATGGAAGATTATAGATTAGATATTATAATTGGCTCTGGTCCAGCGGCACAAACAGTTAAAATTGATCTACCAAGATTTACACTTGTTGCTGCAACTACACGAGCAGGTATGATTTCAAACCCACTTCGTGAAAGATTTGGAATGCATTTTAGAATGCAATTTTATTCAAATGAAGAATTAGCAAAAATTGTTTTTCAAGCATCCCAAAAATTAAATAAAATATCACATGATGATGCAAGTTTAGAGATTGCAAAAAGAAGTAGAGGAACACCTAGAGTTGCTTTAAGACTATTAAGAAGAGTTAGAGATTTTGCTGAAGTTGAAAATGAAGATATGATAAACCTTACAAGATGTTCATATGGTCTTGATCAATTAGGTGTTAGTGAAACTGGTTTTGATGAAATGGATTTAAAGTTATTAGAATTACTTTTATCAAATAAAGGTAGGCCAATGGGACTTAGTACAATATCTGCTGCTCTTAGTGAAGATGAAGGTACAATTGAAGATGCTATTGAACCATATCTATTGGCAAATGGATTTATAGAAAGAACAGCTAGAGGTAGAGTTGCTACAGTTAAAAGTTATGAACTATTTAGACTAACACCACCAATACAAGATAAAGCTTCTGAAGGGAATTTATTCTAATGAAACCAATACATTTTTTAAGTGTAGTATTAATAATAACACTTGTAGTACTATGGCAACTTTTTGACCCATTTTTAAAATCAATATCAGTTGCCCTACTTTTAGCAATTGCAACAAATAGTATTAAAATGAATATAGAATTTAAATTAAAAAATAACTTTTTAACAACTATTAGTATGACTTTACTTCTTGGATTATTATTCTTTATTCCACTATTATACTTTATCTCAGAATTTGTAAAGTATTTAAATACGATAAATCAAAATGAATTAATATCAATCTTTGAACAAAGCAAAGTATTTGTTGCAAGTATATCAAGCGACTATGAATTTATAAAAATGCAATTACAAGAGTTATTAAATAATATTGATATTAACTCTATAATCTCTCAAATACTCTCTCTAGGAAGTTATTTAGGGAAAAATACAGCTTCATTTTTTATTGATATGATTATGATATTAGTATTTTATTCTTTCTTTATATATTATAGTAAAGAATTGGTTTCATATGTAAAAGATATCTTACCTCTTAAAAAAGAAGATAGTAATACTCTATTTCTTGAAGTATCAAATGTAATGGGTGTTGTATTTTATTCAATAATTGCTACTGCTTTACTTGAAGGTATATTATTTGGTGTATTTGTATCTCAATTTGGATATGATGGACTTCTTACAGGTATATTATATGGATTTGCTTCACTGATTCCTGTGGTAGGAGGAGCTCTTATGTGGGTTCCTATTGCATTAGTTGAAATATTTAGTAACAATATACCTAATGCTGTATATATTGTAATATATTCAATTATTGTAATTTCAATTATTGCAGATACAATAGTTAAACCTATGATTATTAGTTATATAAATAATCAAGTAGTTAAGACACCAACAAATATAAATGAAATACTTATATTCTTCTCTATATTAGCTGGACTTAGCACATTTGGGTTTTGGGGTATGATTATAGGGCCAGCTACTATAACATTCTTTATATCTATTTTATATATAATTAAAAAGCATCATTTAGTAAACAACTAAATAAACTTTAAAGGAGTTATTAAAATGAGACGAATTCATAAAAAAGTAGGAATTATTTTAGCACCATTTTTTATTATACTATCTATTAGTGGAATTATTTTATTATTTAGAAAGACTGAACTGTATGGAAAAGAAACTAAATCATTTCTAGTTTCTTTACATACTTGGGAAATAATTATGCCTTATCTTGGAATTATTTTAGGATTAGGATTATTATTTATGAGTCTAAGTGGAATATATATGTATTTTAAAAGTAATAAAAAATCTATTACTAAATAAAGTACCCAATTAACCAACCAAAACCAAATCCAATCAAGTGAGCATACCAAGCAACTGGCATACCTAACAATAGAGGGGCAAATGATATTAGTAATATCCACACTATCATTCCCTGTCTTTGATATCTATCTCTTAAAGCAATTAGACCTATAATTACAGAAATCGCACCTGATGCACCCACAAGGTTATGCATCATTCCCATACTTTGCATAAAGAAGAAGCTAGCTAAAGATGTTAGAACTCCTCCTACAAAATAAATTAATAAATACTTTTTAACTCCAAAAGCTTGTTCAACTAAATTACCAAATTGGAATAAAATAAACATATTCATAGCAATATGAAATACTCCACCGTGTGTAAAAATTGTAGTTAGTGGTTGCCAATAAAATCCATATTCTAAAAAATATACATTGAGTCCAAGAATTATTGAGCCATTTGGAATAGAGTTTTGTAAAAAGTAAGTAATGATTGTGACAAATATAATTATATTTGTCACTGAGAATGTTTTAACATTATTTAACATATATAATTAAACCAATGCCAACTTTAAAACTTCATCTATTCTAGAAACAGAAATAATCTCAATAGATGATTTTACTTCATCTGGTATATCTTTTAAATCTCTTTTAAAATTCTTTTGTGGTACTAAAACAGTTTTTACTCCAGCTTTATATGCAGCAATCATTTTTTCTTTTAGTCCACCTATTGGTAAAACTTTACCAGTAAGAGATAGTTCACCAGTCATAGCAATATCAGCTCTTACTTTTGTATCACTAAGTATTGATGCCATAGTTACAGCCATAGTTATACCTGCACTTGGTCCATCTTTTGGTGTAGCTCCATCTGGAATATGAATATGTATATCATACGAATCATATACATTTATATCCATACCTTTTGCATCTTTTACAATATTTTTTGATGGAATTTTAATTTTTTTCTCATCTATTAATACTTTTACTACACTATAAGATATACGAGCTGATTCTTTCATCACATCACCCATCTTACCAGTTAAAGTTAATAAACCTTTTCCTTTAATTTTGATTGCTTCTATTTTTAAAAGATCTCCACCAACTGCTGTCCATGCTAAACCATTTGTTATACCAATTTGAGCTTTTTTATCTGCTGGTTCTATTTCAAATACTGGATTATCTAAAAATTCTTCTATATTTTTTTTATTAATTGTTATAGTTTTTTTAGAAGGATCATCTACAAGCATCTTTACACTTTTTCTAAATAATTTAGCAAATACTCTTCTTAAATTCCGAACACCTGCTTCTCTTGTAAACTTTTCAATTATAGTTTCAATTGTTTTTTTATCAATAGAAATTTCATCTTTTTTTAGACCATGTTTCTTTCTCTCTTGAGGAAGTAAATAATCTTTTGCAATATGATATTTTTCACCAGGAGTATAACTAGATACCTGTATAAATTCCATTCTATCTCTAAGTGGAGCAGGAATACCTCTTAAATCATTAGCAGTAGCAACAAATATTGAAGAACTTAAATCAATGTCAAAATTTAAATATAAATCTCTAAATTCATTATTTTGTTCAGGATCAAGTATCTCTAACATTACAGAAGTTGGATCACCTCGATTGCTACGACCAACTTTATCTATCTCATCTAATACTATTACTGGATTCATAGTTTTTGCTGTAATTAGACCTTGTACAATTCTACCAGGCATTGCTCCAACATATGTTCGTCTATGTCCTCTTAGTTCATTTACATCATCTAGTCCACCAAGAGCTACTCTCATTAATGATCTTTTTAATGCTTTAGCAATTGAATTTGCTAATGATGTTTTACCAACACCAGGAGGTCCTACAAAACAAAGTACAGTACCCTTATTTTGAGAATCTTTAATTTTTCTTTGCTCTAATAATTGTTTAACTGCAAAAAATTCTGTAATTCTCATTTTTGGTTTTTCCAAAGAATAGTGATCTTTATTTAATTGTTTTTCAACACTTTGAACTGATATCTTCTTATTTGAATATTTTCCAAATGGTATCTCCAAAACTTGTTCAATATAAGTTTGAAGCATTGAAGCATCTGGTGCATCTTGATGCATACGAGATAATTTTTCTATTTGTTTATTAATCTCTTTATATGCACCTTGTGAAATATATTTTTTTATTAATTTTAATTCTTTTTTATATTTTAAAATCTCTTGTTCGTTTGAATCTTTATCACCTAATTGAGCTTGTAAAGTTTTAATTTGTTGCTTAATTAAATAATCTTGATTATTTTTTTCTAGTTTTGAATTAACTTCTTTAGCTACATCTTTTTGTAACCTTATGGCTTCCATCTCATTTTTAATATGTTCGATAATAGCAATTAATCTTTTTTCTAAATTAGTTTGACTAAATAACTTATATGAGTCGTCTTTTGATAGTTTTAATACTGAAGATATTAAATCAGCAATTCTATCAGGATCATCATTTTGAGATATTGTAGATACTAAATCTACAGGAAATTGCTTATTAACCTTTGAATACTTATTTACTACATCTTTTAGTATATTTATTGTAGCATCAATTTTTATTTTATCAAAAGGTTCTGTAACTAAAAGAGATGTCATTACACTTGCAGGCGATGCTTTTGTTACTTCAGCAAGAATACCTTTTGCTAAACCTTGAAAAAGAATCTTAACTCTGCCATCAGGGAGAGTTATTTTTCTCATAATATTTCCAACAACACCTACATCATAAAATCCATCAAGACCTCTTTTAGCTTCAAATCCAGGCTTAGATACAGATATTACAACTAATTTATTATTATCTATTGCTTCTTGAACAGATTTTAAATTTTGTTCATCATTTAAAAAAATTGGTGCTATCATAAATGGATATAAAAATATATCATCCTCAATAATTAAAGGTAAGCTTTGAGGAAACTCATCGTAATTTTCTAGTTCCATATACCAAGTCCATTTTCAAACATTCTTTTATACCATGGAGTTTTAACTTTTACAATATCTTTTTGATCATAGAAGCTATCCTTTGCTCTTTGCTTATAAACATTTGCTGCTACTGGCTTATCAACTCTCGTATATAAGTTTGAAATTTCAGCATCAAATGAAGATTTTGCCATCATTACTCTTGTCTGCATTGTTTTTACAAGATACATATATGATGAATTTGGATATTTAACTTTAAAATCCTCGATCTCTTCTAAAATATCTAATATTAATTGTTGTTCTCTATATTGACTTCTAAAAGACATAAACTTAGACTTTATTTTTAAATATCTAATGTAATCAACATCTTTTTTAAATGCATATCTTTTAATATATTCATCTAGATAATAATTAGCCATTTCATATTCTTCGTTTTCAATATGTGCATCTACTAATATCATCATTGAAGATGAAATTAGTGGGGAATTTCTATGTTCACTTTCTAATGATGTAAATGTATCATCAGCTAAATCTAAATCTCCCCTTGTAATTTGTTTTAAAATTTTATTGTACCAATGAATTGCTGGTTTATTATATTCTTCATTTTCTAATTTTTGAGAACATCCTGTAAATAATACAGATACAGCTAAAAGTATCAGTAGTTTATATTTAATATTAGTCATTTATCTAACCCTTTGTATAATAATATTATTATATCTAATATAATTTAAAAAAGTTTAAATTTCAAGAAGGATAAACATTAAAAAATCATTTACACTTATTGAAACTATTTTTGCATTAACCATCATATCTATAATGATTGGCGGTTTTTTTAATTTATATAAAATTCAAGTATCATATAGTGTTTATAATGAATTACAAGTTGCAGAAAATGAATTTTTATCAAATACAAATTTAAATTCTATTTATGAATCTAAGAATATTAAATTAGTAAAAAAAATAGTCCCATGATAAGAAAATCATATAAAGCAATAATATTATTTGAGTTATTAATATCTATTGTAATACTATCTATCATAGTAATATATAGTCTTAATTTTTCATTTACTTTATATCAACAAAACAATAAAAACTTACAACTAAATATATCTAAAATGGATCTTGAATCTACAAAATTATTTTTACAAGAAAATAATTTTACTAATATTGTTTTAAAAGATAATAATCTTATTTATAATAACAATATATTATTAAATAATGTTACAAAATTTAAATATATAAAAAATAATAATTTAATATTTGTAGATATATGCATAAAAAGAAAATATGAAATATGTAAAAATTGGGTATTAAACTAATGCGTAAAGGTTTTGCACTTTTAGTAACAATAATATTAGTATTTATATTTTCAACTATATCGTTAAGTATAATTGAAATTCAAAGAATGGATAAAAATATTGATAAATTTAAGTATTTTCACTTACAATCAAGGCTACATTTAGAATATGTGAAAGAATATATTTTAAAACATCATCAAGTTCCAATTTGGGATGAAAATATTGAAAAATATTCACTTAATATTGTAGTATCAAATGATAATAAAACATTTGATATATTTATAAAACCATTAGAAGATATTAATGTAAGAGTACATCAACAAGTAACTTTAGCTAGTGATTAACACTTCTATTTAAATTTTTTTCTACTGATTGAATTTTAGTTTTTAATCTATTTTCACAATTTTTTCTAATATCAAATTTTAATGATGAATAAACTCTATCACAATCAAGTTGATTATATGCCAATTCTATAATATCAAGAGCATCTCTCATGGTTGTAGTTTCAATCACTGTTCCCATTGGTGTAAGTTGATAAGGAATTCCAGATTTGTCAATAGCATCAATAATTTTACTAACCTCTTTTGATACTGAAGAACCATCTCTACAATCACCAGATGTTGGGAACATTGAAAATTCTAGTAAAAAACTTGTCATATTTTATCCTTTTGTTATATATTTGATTGCATTTAAATAACTTAGATTTGATAAGTTATTATTTTTTTTATAAGCAATGTCAAATGCTGTTCCATGATCCACAGATGTTCTTAAAATTGGAAGATTTAAAGATACATTAATAGCTTCATCAAAATATAATGCTTTAAGTGGAGCTAGGCCTTGATCATGATACATCGCAACAAAATAATTATAGTTTTTTCTAACATTAGGAGTAAATACAATATCAGGAACAAAAGTACCTTTAAAAATATCTTTTCCTATTATTTTATTTGTCTTTCTAATTGCTTTTTGGATTTGTTTTTCTTCATTCCCAAGAACACCATTATCACCTGCATGTGGATTTAATCCAAGTACTGCAACTTTTTGTCCTTTTAGTTTTAAGGATTTATGTAGATTAGTTAAAAAAATAATTAATTTATCTTTTGTTATCTCTTTAGGTACATTTTTCAACGGAATATGCTCAGTATACAAAGATATATACATATTTTCACATCCTAGCATCATAATTGCATCTTTTTTAAAGATATCTCTTAACATATCAGTATGACCTACATAATTTATACCAGCCTTACTCCAGGCTTCTTTATTAATTGGCATAGTACAAATAGCATCTACTTTTTCTTCTTTAGCTAAATTTATAGCATCTAAAAATGAATTGTATGAAAATAACCCAGACTTCCCTGAGACCTTTCCAGCTTTAATTTTAAAATATCCATGAGTATCATATGTAGTAAAGTTATTTGGTACTTTTATATCTAAAAGCTTACTTGCTTGTTTTAATAATTTACTATTAATACAATATATTGGTTTACAATATTTAGAAATATTTTTATGATTTTCTAATACTAATTGTAATCCAACACCATTAATATCCCCAACAGATATAGCAATAGTTTTTTTACTCAACAATTAAGTCTTTCATTTCTACTATTGCATTCTCAAGACCTGTAAATACAGACCTTGCAATAATACTTTGACCAATATTTAATTCAATTATTTCATTGATTTGAGATATTTGTTTTACATTTTGATAATTAAGACCATGTCCTGCTGCAACTTTAATATCATATGTTTTAGATGCTAATTGTGATGCAGAGTTAATCTCCTCTATACTTTGTACTAACATCTTTGATAATTGGGCTCTTGGTAGTTCTAACTCTTTTATACTATGATGTGTTTTTTCTAAACCACTATTCAACATAGCATATATATTTGCAAATTTACCTGTATGTATCTCTATCCATTCTACTTCCATTTTTGCACTAAGTTCAATCATTTTTGTACTTGGATCAATAAATAATGATACTGCAATACCTTGATTATGAAGTCTATTAATTACTCTTTGTATTTGAGTAAAATTACCTTCTAGATCAAGACCACCCTCTGTTGTAACCTCTGCTCTATTTTCAGGTACTAAAGTTACTCTATGTGGATTTAAATCACATACAATATCAATAATCTCATCATTAATACTACACTCTAAATTTACTGGTATTGTTGATAAATTAATAATATTTCTAGCATCAGCATCAACTATATGTCTTCTATCCTCTCTTAGATGAATAGTTATTTGATCAGCCCCTGCTCTTTTACATATACCTAGCGCATCTAATGGATTTGGATCATTTATCTGTCTAGCTTCTCTTAATACAGCAATATGATCTATATTTACTCCAAGTAACATATTTAAAACCTTTTCTAATTATTTATATTTTTTTTAGCTTCTTCAACAATAGTATCAGCAATAGATTTTGACTGATGTGCAATTTCATTAGTTTGTTGTGCAATTGAAGCATTTTGTTGAGTAGTACTATCAAGTTGTGTCATAGTTTTAACTAATTGTTCAACACCAACTTCTTGTTCTTTATTTTCAGTAATCATATTATCAATCAAAGCCATAGTACTAGTAATATTTTTATTTAATTCTTCATACCCTGCAATCATATCTTGAGAAATATATTTACCATCATCAGCCTTAACTTTTGCAGATTCAACTAAAGATTTTATTTCACTTGCAGCATCTGCTGCTCTTCCTGCTAAATTTCTAACCTCTCCTGCAACTACTGCAAACCCTTTACCAGCTTCTCCGGCTGTTGCTGCTTCTACTGCTGCATTTAATGAAAGAATGTTTGTTTGAAATGCTATTTGATCAATTATTGTAATAGCATCATTTATAGCTGTAGTCTCATTATTAATATGATCAATTGCTTCGACAGTTTTAGTAGCTAAATCACCACCATCTTTAGCAGACTTAATTAAAAGTTCAGTATATTTTGATAACTCTGCTGTATTGTCATTATTTGATTTCATATTACTAGATATCTCTTCTAATGTAGCTGATGTTTCTTCAATAGAGGCTGCTTGTTCATTTGATGACTTTGTAAGTATATCTACATTTTCACTTAATGTAATTGCACCATCTCGTAATGTTAAACCATTTTCAAAATTAATTTGTGATAACTCAGATAATCCATTACCTAATTCATTAATACCATTAGCTAATCCAATTATATCTTCTTGCATACCTTTAGTATCAATACTATTTGAATAATTACCTTCTTGATATTCATTTAGAATACTAAGCATATTTTGTATAAATTCATCTTTACTTTGAGAAGTAGCAATTATGTCTAAGGCACTATTCACATTATTAGAATATTTAATTAAATCTCCATGTAATCCTAATGTCAATACTCTTCTATAGGTTTTACCTTCTGATGTATGGGCTAATGAAGTATTAACATCTCTAGAAAATGCTTCAAATTGATCTAGAAGATCATTTATATGCCATGATAACTTACCAATATCTTCTGTTTCATCAATATCTGTTATTCTATGATATAAAGAACCATTAGCTGCAAGATCAACGAGTGTTTCTATTTTATCTATCTCTTTTTTATATCTAGTCATTGCTGTATAACCTATTATCAATAAAGTAAAAGAAACAATTACAGAAATTGATAATACAGTACCATTAAAATCATACACAATTGCTAAATTTAATAATAATACTTGTAAAAATAATATAACTAGTACACTCTTAATTAAGTTCAGTGAATTAATTCCTTTAAAAAAACTATTCATTATCTATCCCCTTGTAATGATAATACAAGTTCATCATATGTTGTATTATTATCTTCTAGAAATTGCATTAATAATTCTCCAGAAGCTTTCATACCACCTTGTGCTTCAGCATCACGCAATTGTTTATATAGTCCATCGATTGTAGGTAAAACTTCTCTTGGTGGTTTTCTTCTTACAGAGGTATATCCTATAATATTTCCATTTGGATCATAATCTGGAGTGATATGTGCAAATACCCAATAAAATCCACCATTTTTCTGTAAATTTTTAACAAAACCAAAAAACTCTTTACCTGATTGAATTAAATCCCATGCTAATTTAAATGCTACTTGTGGCATATCAGGATGTCTAATAAGGTTATGGTTAACTCTTATTAATTCGTCTTCCTTGTATCCTGCCATATCCATAAATATTTGATTACAATAAGTTATAATTCCTTTTGTATCTGTCTTAGAAACAATAAAATCATTTTGATCCATTATTTTTTCTTCATTTGTTGGTGTAATATGTGGTTTATGCATAAACATATTTCCTTTAATTTTAATGATTTAAAGTATATCATTAAAGAGTTTAAAGTAAAAACTTATCTCACCTACTGAATTAATTGGTCTGGAAAGCTTTAACTACTTGAATATATTTGAGCATTTATAATATATCCATCATTTAATTTTATATTATTACATTCAATCATATCAGAATAAAAAAGTTTTTGTATTTGCTCATCAGATAATTTGTAGTTCATAAATTTATTATATACTTTTAACTTACACATAGTACATTCATATCCATCATCTAACTTCAATACATCTCCACCACATTCACATTTAAAGTTTTTGATTTTGTTCATATCTTCCACCTTTATTTTTGCTAAATTATAATATAATTTGGAAAATCATATGAAAAATATTGCATTTTGCAATATTTTTCATATTAAGGAATTAAAATGGCAACAATGGAAGAATTAAAAGCACTAATTGAAGATACTGTATTTCCAGATATTGAAGAAGTAATTGATGAATTATTTGAAACTATAGCTGAACAAAAAGAAGCAACAATGCTTCAAAAAGAAGAACTACAAGAGATGCAAGAATTAAAAGCAGAATTTCAAAAAGTTTTAGAAGATATTGAAAACAATGAATTAGATGCTGAAGAATGTACTGAAATATATGAAGATATCATGGATATGATTGAAAATGTGGATGAAGACTAAGTCTTATAAATATAATAATTTATCTTTAAAATAATCTTCATAAAAAGGTAAAGTTGTTTTAACAAAAGCATCTTTATCTTGGTATAAATTTATGTACCACTTAAATTGAATATTTCTTTGTTTCAACATATTTTGAGATAACAAAGTATCATTAATACACCCTAGTTTACTTGGCGTAATTAATATTGTTTCTTGATTAGGAAAATGATCTTGAAAATCTTTTATTAAATCTATAATAAAATAATCTTTCTTAATTGGTACCATCAATCCACCAGCACCTTCAATAACCAATACATCACAAAGCTCTAAAATATTTTTTATTTTTTCAATTAAAAAGTTAATATCAATATTAATATTTTTATCATTTGCTACATATGGTGCAGCTGGAAGTTTAAATTGATAGGGAACTACATCATCAATTGTCACATTAAAATTTGAATTCAATTGCTTTACTAGTTTTAACATAGAATCACCATCTAAAGGTAAATCTTCAACACCTGTTTCACATGGCTTAAAATATCCAACTTTTTTTCCATCTTTTGCAAATTTCTTTAAAAACACTTCACAAGCTTTTGTTTTACCAATATCAGTATTTGTTGCTGTTACAAAATATATAGTTTTCATTTTATAGATACCCTTTATAATCTTTGTGTTAAAATATAAAATAATTATATCACAAAGGATATTTAAGTACTTATGGGAAAATATTACGAAGTAGAACTTGACGAACAAGTAGAAGTAACCGAGCCAAAAAAATTTAAAGTATTACTGTTAAACGATGATCATTCAACTATGGAATTTGTATTAGAAATATTAACAAGCGTATTTAGAAAGGATATCTCTAGTGCAGAACAAATTATGTTAAATGTACATAATAAAGGTAAGGAAGTATGTGGAGTGTATACACATGAAATTGCTGCAACAAAAATAGCTCAAGTTAGAGAAATGGCAAAAAAAGAAGGCTTTCCTCTAAAAGCTATCATGGAAGAAGAATAAAATGATAGCAAAAGAACTAAGAGTTGTATTTACAAATGCTATAAATTTTGCTAAAGAACAAAAACATGAATATATTACTATTGAACATATATTTTTAAAACTTATTGACAATGAAGTAATATATGGAATGCTTGATGACATGGGTATAAATATAAGTGATTTAGCCTCTGCAGCACATAAATATATTATAGACAATACTCCTACAATTGAACAAGAATCAAATGATCCAATTGAAACAATTACGCTAAGCCAAACTATTGAAAATATGGTAGCACAAACACAAGGTAGTGGGAAAAATAATGCCGAAGTTGAAGATATGCTTATTGCTATTTTAAAAAATGAACAGGCATATGCTACATACCTATTACACAAAGCTGGTATTCAAAAAATTGATATATTAGATGAAGTTAGTCATGGCAGCTTAAGTGATGAATCTACCTTGGATAATGAAAAAAAAGTAAAAGAACCAAAAGAATCAGCACTAGAAAAAAATAGTACTGAATTAGTAGAAGTTGCACTAAAGGGTGAAATTGATCCTGTAATTTCAAGAGAAAGTGAAATTAGTAGAATTACTGAAATACTAAGCAGAAGAAAAAAGAATAATCCAATACTAATAGGTGAACCAGGTGTTGGAAAAACTGCTGTTGTAGAAGGATTGGCATTAGCAATTGCTCAAAAAACTGCACCAGAAACATTACACAATTGCAAAATATATTCCCTTGATATGGGTAACTTATTAGCAGGTACAAAATATAGAGGTGATTTTGAAAAAAAATTAAAAGCTGTATTAAAAGATGTAACAAAAGTAAATAATGCAATATTATTTATAGATGAAATACATACTATAGTTGGTGCAGGAGCAGTAGGTAGTAGTGCTATGGATGCTGCTAATTTATTAAAACCACTATTAAGTAGTGGAAAGCTTAGATGTATAGGAGCTACAACTCATGCAGAATATAGAAATGATTTTGCAAAAGATAAAGCATTAAGCCGTAGATTTGCAAAAGTAACAGTTAACGAACCTAGTGTTTTAGATAGTATTAAAATTATTGAAGGTATAAAATCTAAATATGAAGATTTTCATAAAGTAAAATATACACCAAAGTCTATTTCAACTGCAGTTGAATTAAGTAAAAGATTTATTAATGATAGATTTTTGCCAGATATTGCAATTGATGTTATAGATGAAGTTGCAGCAACTAAAAAATTAAACTTCAAAACTAAATATATTAAAATATCAGCAAAAGATGTTGAAACTACAATATCTAAAATGGCAAATATTCCACCACAAACAGCTACATCATCTGATCTTAAATTATTAAAAAACTTAGAAAAAAATATGCAAAAACGAGTATTTGGTCAAGATGAAGCAATTACTAAAATTACAAATGCATTACAAATAAATAAAGCAGGTCTTGGTAATATAAATCAACCAATTGGAAGTTTTCTTTTTACTGGACCAACTGGTGTAGGAAAAACAGAAGTAGCCAAAGAACTATCACATCAATTAGGAATCAACTTTGAAAGATTTGATATGAGTGAATATAGTGAAGCTCATACAGTGAGTAGACTTATTGGTGCACCTGCTGGATATGTTGGATTTGAAAAAGGTGGACTATTAACTGAAGCAATTAGAAAGCATCCTCATACAGTATTATTACTTGATGAAATAGAAAAAGCGCATCCAGACTTAATGTCAATACTATTACAAGTAATGGATAATGCAACCTTAACAGATAACAATGGAGAAAAAGCTAATTTTGAAAATGTAATATTGATTATGACTTCAAACTTAGGTACAAAAGAATCTAATGTAATGGGATTTGCTAAAGATACAAGTATAAATGAAAATAAAGCAATTAAAAAATTCTTTGCTCCTGAGTTTAGAAATAGACTTGATGCTACAATTTCATTCTCTCATTTAACAATCAATGTAGTTAAAAAAGTTGTAGACAAGTTTATTAAAGATTTAGAAGCTCAAATAATTGATAAAGATATTAAAATCATAATATCTCCTAAAGCTAAAAAGCAAATAGCAACAATAGGCTATGATAAAGAAATGGGAGCAAGACCTCTACAAAGAGTTATTGCACAAAATATAAAAGAGCCACTTACAAAAGAACTATTATTTGGAAAACTAAAAAATGGAGGAGACTACAAAGTAGACTTCATCAATAATCAATTTGTATATGAATATATTACCAGAACTTAGTAAATATTCACAAACTTTTCCTCATCCATCAAATGCTACTGAAGAAGGTATTGTAGCATATGGTGGTGATCTAAATCCAAATAGAGTTTTAGCTGGATATAGAAATGGAATATTTCCATGGTACAATGAAAGTGATAATGATCCTATTTTATGGTGGTCACCAAATCCTAGATTTGTATTGGACTTAAATGATCTTCATATTCCAAAATCACTAAAAAAAATAATCAAAAAAAATATATTTGAAATTAAATTTAATACAAATTTCACTCAAGTGATGATTGAATGTGCAAATAGCTATAGAGAAGATCAAGATGGAACATGGATAGGTCCTGAAATGATTGAATCTTATAGTCAAATACATTCACTAGGATTTGCGCATAGTTTTGAAGCATATTTTGATGGAGAACTAATAGGTGGTGGATACGGTATAGCTCTTGGAGATATTTTTTGTGGAGAATCCATGTTCACAAAAAAAAATGATGCTTCTAAAGTTGCATTTATTAGCCTAGCTCAAAGATTAAAACAAAATGGGTTTAAGTATATAGATTCACAAATACATACAGATCATCTTGAAAGATTTGGTGCAAAAGATATAAGTAGAGATAAATATCTACAATTAGTTAAAAATTCTTTAGAAAATTTTAAGGAATTTTGATAGAATGCTATATATAAAAAATAATAGGAACTTAAAATGATGATTAAAATCGATATGGAATCAGAAGAATTCAAAAACGAAATGGCAAAAACTCAAAAGTTTACAGATAAAGTTTGTGAAAGTAGAGGTTGGGTTTACCATCCAATTGAAGATGTAAATGAAGGTGTAACTATGGGTCTTACTAGAAATAAGATGATCTATAATAAAAGATTTTGTCCATGTTTTATGGTAGTTGGAGAGACTAAAGAAGAACGAAAAGCAGCAGACAATAGAATATGTCCATGTAAACCAGCTATTGAAAAAGAGATTCCAGAAGAAGGAAAATGTCATTGTGGAATTTTCTGTACTCCAGAATATGCTAAAGCTAATGCTATTGAAATTGAAGCAGAAGAAGTAGCACATTCACACTCAAGAGGTCTTAAGAAAGAAGAATGTGAAGCAATTTTAGCACATAATGATCTTGATAGTGACGAAATGTTATCACTAATAGAAGCTAGAGAACTTGGTATGATTGACTTTAACCTTGTAGATGTAAGAGAATGGATGGAATGGAACCAACAAAGAATAGTTGGTACTGACTATTTAATTCCTACTACTTCATTCTATCAAGCACTGGAAAAAATTGAAGATCAAAAAGATAAACCAGTAATTGTATACTGTCTTACAGGAAGCAGAAGTGTTTATTGTCAAAATGTAATGAAAGACCTAGGTTGGAAACAAGTTTCTAACTATAAGCAAGGTATTATTGATTATAAAGGTGAAACAACAGCAGGTGAAGAGGACTAAGTCCTCTTCACTTGAAGTTTATAAAATTTATAACTATTCTCTAATACCTTTTCTACTAATATCAACCCCTATTTAAATTAATATATCCATAACTTTTTTAGCTAATGATAAAGCTTTTCCTCTATGAGAAATTTCTTTTTTAATTTCTGGATCCATTTGACCTAGTGTTTGATTGTATCCTGATGGCATAAATATAGGATCATATCCAAATCCACCCTCACCTAGTTCATGATCTATTATATCACCATGCATCCATCCATGTACTGTATATTCTTCATTTTTATAAATAATTGCAATACAAGCTGTATAGTATGCATTAGTTTTTGACAATTTATTTTCTTTTAAACGATCAATTAATTTATTTAAGTTATCTTTATCTGAAGCATTTACGCCAGCATATCTAGCACTATATATTCCTGGTTCATTATTTAATAATGGTACAGTAATTCCACTATCATCTGAAATTATAATATAAGGTATATCTAAAATATTTAATAATTTATTATTAATTGCTTTGGCTTTTATAAGTGCATTTTCTTGAAATGTACATCCATCCTCAACTATTTCAAATTCATCTATTACATCTGAATATGCAATTACTTCATCATGTGGCAACATATGCTTAAATTCTTTTATTTTTCCTTTATTTCCAGTAGCTAAAACAATCTTCACTCTTTTCCTTCTATAATAAAATATTAATATCTAATTAAAATATTGTGAGTATAATCACTATTATATTTTAACACAATTATATCAAAAAATAACTAGGAATGTTTATGTTTAAAACAATTGCCCCATTAAGTTCAATAATCGCTTTAAGATTCTTTGGATTATTTATAGTATTACCTGTAATATCTGTATATGCACTATCTTTACCAGGATCAAATTCTACACTAGTAGGAATTGTAATAGGTGGATATGCATTGACTCAAATGATTTTTCAAATACCATTTGGAATTATGAGTGATAAACTTGGTCGTAAAGGTACAATTATTTTAGGATTATTATTATTTGCTATTGGTTCTATAGTATGTGCCGTATCAAATGATATTTTACTTTTACTTTTAGGAAGATTCCTTCAAGGTGCTGGTGCTATTGGTGCAGTTGTAACAGCAATGATAAGTGATCTAGTTCAAGAAGAAAAAAGACCAAAAGCAATGGCACTAATGGGTGGTATGATTGCAGGTAGTTTTGCACTAGCAATGATCATTGGTCCTACTATGGGTGCTGCTCTTGGTATTCATAGTTTATTTTGGTTAACGGCAGCTCTTGCATTAATATCAATATTTGTATTAATTAAATTAGTTCCAAATCCTCCAAAAATACAACATTCTTATGATACAAAAACAAATCTTATACCAATACTTTTAAATTCTAATTTAATAAAAATGAATATTACAAACTTTTTACAAAAAGGATTTATGACTTTTGCATTTATGATTATTCCAATTGTTCTGACAAAAACATATGGATGGGAATTAGCAGATTTATATAAAGTTTATTTACCATCTATGATTGCAGGTGTACTTGCTATGGCACCTGCTGCAATATTAGCTGAAAAAAAAGGTAAATTTAAAGAAGTACTAATTGTTGGTATTATTTTCTTTGCTATTTCATATTATATGATTGGAAGTACGACTTCTACATTAGGATTTATTTCTGGTGTTGTAATCTTCTTTATCGGATTTAATATGCATGAACCTATTATGCAATCACTTGCTACAAAATATGCAAAAGTACACCAAAGAGGTGCTGTATTAGGTACATTTAATTCATTTGGTTATTTAGGTACATTTATAGGTGGTGTTGTAGGTGGTATTTATCTTGATAAAGTAGGACTAGATCAAATTGCAAATGTAATAGTAATTATATCTATACTATGGGCATTATTAATAGTTACATTACCAAACCCTACAAAGATGAAAATAGCTTATATCTCTTGCAATGATGCTAGTAGTGATAATCTTGATAGATTAAATTATAGCACTAGCAATATTGATGAATGGTATATAAATGAAACAGAAAATCTAATTATTGTTAAATACAATGAGAACTTAACATCAGAAGATAATATAAAAGAATTAATCAAATAGAGTTCATGAAAGTGGATTCTATATTAAATAAGTCAATTAATAGGAATATTTAGACTAAAACAAGCACCCTCTGAAGTATTTGATACTGTAAGTTGTGTCTGTGTAAAATTTGATAAATCTTTTGCCAAAGCTAAGCCAAGTCCTAAGCCTTTTGTATTTTTATAACTTTTATAAATTTCAAAAATATTTTCAATTGGTTCGACAATAATTCCTCCTCCATTATCACATATTTGAATATTATATTCATGTTCATTCTTTAATAATGAAATAGATATCCTCGCATCTTGGATATCTCTTTCTATTAATATATCAGTTGCATTTTCCAAAATAATTATAATTATATGTTTTAATGCATTCGGGTAATTTAAAATAGGTGCCGATATCAATAATATATCAATTGAAATATTTGACTTAATGAAACATTTGGGAGGCTAAAACTCAAGCAAAGTCCGATACTATATAGGTAAAAGAAGGATTATTTACAATGCGTTGTAAAAAAGTACCAAAACTTGTCCAAAGTGTAAATCTAAATTAACTAAAAAGAATGGTAAAAGAAGAGGAATACAAAGGTATAAATGTACTGATTGCAATCATCAATTTTCATCACAAAGACGACCTGATAAATTATACAAAGTAATCTTTTATGAGTATTTATATGGTAAACAAACTTACACTCAATTAGCTCATAAATATAATAGATCAATTCCTTGGATTAGAAGTCAAATAAATCAATATGAAACTCCAATAAAAATATTAAAATCAAGAGCAGTTACTCTTGTTGCAGAATATAAATATTTATTAAATAAATTATTAACCTTAGGTTTTAAAATAAATGCAGTAACTGTGGATGGGAAGAAAGGCTTATTTAAAGTCTTTAAAGACTATCCAATACAAATGTGTCAGTTCCATCAAAAGATGATTGTAAAGAGATATATTACAAGATTTCCAAAACTTGAAGCATCAATTGAACTAAAAAGAATTTGTACAAGATTAAAATATAGTAATGAGGTTAGATTTACTAAAGTATTAGATATTTGGTATTTAAAATATAAAGATTTTTTAAATGAAGAATCAATCAATTGGAATACTGGTGAAATTACATTTACACATAAAAGATTAGTCTCCGCATATAAAAGTTTGAGAACTAATTTGTCTAATTTATTTACATACAAAAATTACAGTAATTTATCAATTGCTAATACAACAAATGATATTAATGGTGGAGTATTTTCTCATCTTAAAAAACTTGCAAAAGTTCATCCAGGAATATTAGAAAATATGAAGATTAAAATAATAGATGAATTCTTTTATAATTATAATAATGAGTTATAAATTAGCCTCCCATTTTTTTCATTAAGTCACATTTTTACTAATATTTATATTATCTTTACTATCAAATTGTTTATTCTCAACATCTGCAACTATTTTCTTAGCAATTTCATCTGTAAGAATAGCAATTTTATTTGTATCATCTGCCATTCTTGCATTTTCTTGTGTCGCTTGATCTAGTTGTACTATAGAATCATTAATTTGATTCATACCTTCAAATTGTTCTTTAGACGCGTTTACAACATCATCAATTAATTCATTTGTATGTTCAATATTTGATTCTAATTTATCATAACCATTAATCATAACTTCAGAAATCTCTTTCCCTTCATTTGCTTTTACTGTTGCTTGTTCTACTAGTAATTTAATCTCCTTAGCAGCTTCAGCACTTCTTGATGCTAGGTTTCTAACTTCTCCTGCAACAACCGCAAATCCTTTCCCTGCTTCTCCAGCTGTTGCAGCTTCTACAGCTGCATTTAATGAAAGAATATTTGTTTGAAATGCAATTTGATCAATCACTGTAATAGCTTCTGCAATTTCTGTAGTAGAGTTATTAATCTCATCCATTGCATCTGCTGTCTTGTTTGCTAATTCTTTACCTTTAATTGCTGATTGTTTTGTTTCATTTGCTAAAACACTCATTGAGTCTGCTTTATCTGAGGATTGTTTTATTAATGATGTAATTTCTTCAATACTTGCAGCAGTTTCTTCTAAATCTGCAGCTTGTTGATTTGATGATTGACTTAATTTATGTACATTATTTTTTAATACATCTGAATATTCATCTAATGTTAATCCATTTTTCTTATTTTCTACTAACATTGCTGTAATCATCATCCCTAATTGATTAGTGATTTTAGATACATTACCTTCTGCATTTTGTATATTTGGTCTAAAGTCATATTGTGAATAATGTTCTAATACATCTGTTATTTGAAATATATTTCTACCAACAGCAATATTTAATGTATCAAGCATTTCATTTAATGCATCCACAGTATGATTAATTCTTGGATTTGAAGCTCTTAAATATAATCTTTGAGTAAGATCTCCTGATGATATTTTTTCACAAATTGATAATATTTCACCATAAACTCCAAGATCTATTTCTAAGTCTTCAGTTACTTTTTCAATATTATTGTTAATATCTTTAGCTATTAATCCAATCTCATCATTTTTACTATCATCTAACCTTTCAATACTATTTATCTCTCTATTTAAATATTTGAAAAATTGATCTATTCCATTTTGTACATCTATTATTGATAGTCCTATATATCTATTAACATATCCTAATGCTAAAAAAGAACTAATAACAAAGATAGATAAAATAACATACATAGTTATGGTATTAGATACTATATCTTTATTTTCCAATAATCTTTGATTATTAAGTTTTTCTATATGATCATTATATAATTTAAGTCCATTAATTACAATTTCTATTTTTTGGGGAAGTACTACAAAAATATTATTTAATGTTGAATGACTTGATGAATAATCACTTGCCATTTTATGAATATCTTCATGTGCATTTTCCATTTGTATTAATGAGTCTTTTATATTAGATGGTAGATTATTATAATCATTTGTTTTTATAAAAGGATAATACCAATCACCTAAAATACATAAAGTATGATTTAGTCCACCATCAAACTTTTCATTTAAAATAAATGCTCTTGTTAATTCTGATCCATAATGTTCATGAACTAACATCATCTCTTTATTGTGATAAATAATATTTGAACTTTTATTTATTAAAATACTAGATTCCTCTAATTGATTTGTACTTTTAAATGAGAAACCAATAAGTAAAAATAATGATATTCCTAATATCAGTAATGAAGATATACTTTTTTGTTTGATTGACATATTATTAAATATATTCATAATTTTATACCATAGTAGGATATAGACTAATAGCCATATCAATTTCTTTTTGAGTTGGCATCACTCTTACAGAAATATATTTAGTAGAACCATCTTTATTTTGACTTGGATAAACCGTAGCTTTCACCCAATAATATCCACCATCTTTAGTACTATTTACAACTGTACCACTCCATCTATTACCAGATTTTACAGTATTCCATAAGTCTTTGAAAGCATCTTTGGGCATAAAAGAATTTCTCACACAATTATGTGATTTTCCTATTAGCTCTTCTTTTGAGTATCCAGCAATTTTACAAAAGTCTTTACTTGCAAAGGTAATATTACCTTTTGCATCAGTTTCTGTTACTATCATAGAATTAGAGTTTAACCTTACTTCTTTTCCTCCTAGATTTATATTCACTACTTATCCTTCATGTACAACTTTTTTATTGTATATATATTTAACTAATGTAACTATAACTAGTTAGAGTTTCTTATTAGTCTCTTCATGACATTTTTGTGACAGGATAAATAAAAAATTTAGAATTTAATAAATATAAAATAGTAAAAAATATTTTATGTTAATTTAAAAAGCTGTAAGAGTAAAAATTAATTATTATGAAATAAGATAAGTAAGGTATTATAGTTTTAAAAGTAAATATTGAAAAGTTTTAATAAATTTATTTTTTTGGAAAAAGTGGCGCGGTTGACGAGACTCGAACTCGCGACCTCCTGCGTGACAGGCAGGCATTCTAACCAACTAAACTACAACCGCACCGTAGAAATATTATGGTGATCCCTAGGAGATTCGAACTCCTATGGTTGGAATGAAAATCCAAAATCCTAACCATTAGATGAAGGGACCAAATATTGTTGTTAAAATGGTGGTCGCTATAGGACTTGAACCTATGACATCTACCTTGTAAGGGTAGCGCTCTACCAACTGAGCTAAGCGACCAAAATACATAAACAAAATGGTGACCCGTGTTGGATTCGAACCAACGGCCACCTCCTTAAAAGGGAGATGCTCTACCGGCTGAGCTAACAGGTCATCTTGTTTTGTGAGTGGAATTATAGTAAAAAAATTATTATATGTCAAGTCTTTTTTGAAGAAATTTATAAATTTTTTTTAGTATTATTTTTGAAGCACCCAACTGTATCGATTTTCTCGAACCTTTAAGATATATAGTATCAGAAATTATTTTTGAATTTTCTTCAAAAATAGCAAAACATATCATTCCAACTGGTTTATTTTCAGCTCCTCCACCTGGCCCTGCTATACCACTTACAGATATAGAATAGTTTGAATTAAACTTTTTTCTAACACCCAAACACATCTCTTCAACAACTTGGTTACTTACAACACCATGTTCTATCATTGTATTTTTCGATACATTTAATTCTTGCTCTTTAATATCATTACAATATGTCACAATTGAACCTCTAAAAATATCAGATGATCCTGATACTTCAGTAATCAACGAAGCAATTAATCCTCCTGTACAACTTTCAGCACATGTAATTGTTTTATTATTTGCTCTTAGCAGTTTCTGCATATCTTCCATATCTTTAATATTAAACTTATCATCGTACATCATAATAATACCTCTCATGTCTTTATAATTAATATTTAGATACACTCTACCTTATTTTATATTATAGGATTATTACAACAATGGTTGATTATAAAGACACAATACTATTACCAAAGACTCAGTTTCCAATGAGAGGAAACTTACCAAACAACGAACCTAAACAATACAAGCTTTGGGATGATCAAAAAACTTATGAAAAAATGAAAGCAAATAGAATAGACGCTCCTAGCTTTACATTACATGATGGACCTCCTTATGCAAATGGTCATATTCATATTGGTCATGCATTAAATAAAGTTCTTAAAGACATTATTGTTAAATATCACTATTTTGATGGTAAATCTACTAGATTTACTCCAGGTTGGGATTGTCATGGTTTACCAATTGAACAAAAAGTTGAAGAGAAGATTGGTGGTAAAAAGAAAAAAGAATTACCAAAGTCTAAACTTAGACAATTATGTCGTGATCATGCTACTAAGTTTGTTGATATCCAAAGAACTGAATTTAAAGAACTTGGAATTATTGCTGATTGGGAAAAACCATATTTAACAATGGACTTCAAATTTGAAGCTAATATTTATAGAGAACTTATTGCAATTGCAAAACAAGGTCTTTTAATTCAAAGATCTAAGCCTGTATACTGGTCATGGGCAGCTCAAACTGCACTTGCTGAAGCTGAAGTTGAATACCAAGATAAAGTATCTCCATCTATATATGTTGCATTTAAATTAAAAGACAAAGATGAATCTGTAATTATATGGACTACAACGCCATGGACATTACCTGCAAATACGGGTATTGCATTAAATGGTGAAGAAACTTATGTAAAAACATCTGATGGATTCATTATAGCAAAAGCTTTATACAATTTCTGTATTGAAAATGAAATTGTAAAAGGTGATATTGTTGAGGATGTTAATCCTAGCTCTTTAGAAAATACTTTTGCAATAAATCCATTAAACGGTAGGGATTCTAAAATTATTTTAGGTGATCATGTACTTATGGACTCAGGTACTGGTGCAGTACATACAGCTCCTGGTCATGGTGAGGATGATTATAAAGTTGGTTTAAAATATGGACTTGATGTAATTATGCCAGTAGGTGCTAATGGTGCTTATGATAATACAATTGTAAGAGAAAATCTTCTTCCAAATGCAGAAGAATTTTTAAATATGAATGTATTTAAAGCAAATGAACCTATTTTAGAATTACTAGGTGATGCATTAGTAAAAAGAATTGATATTACTCACTCATATCCACATTGTTGGAGAACACATAAGCCAGTTATTTTCAGAGCAACAAAACAGTGGTTTATTGCAATTGACAAAGAATATGGAAAAGCTGGTCAAACATTAAGACAAAATGCTCTAGATGCAATTAAAGATGTGAATTTTTATCCAGAGCATGGTGAAAACAGATTAAGATCTATGATTGAAAATCGTCCAGATTGGTGTATTTCAAGACAAAGAGATTGGGGAGTACCAATCGCATTTTTTAGAAATAAATTAACAGATGAAATGATATATGATGAAAATGTATTAAATTATGTAGCTAATATTTTCGATACTAAAGGTGCAGATGCTTGGTATGATATGGATATTAAAGACCTTCTTGATCCTAATAGTGGGTATGACCCTGAAAACTTAGAAAAAACTATGGATATTCTTGATGTATGGTTTGACTCTGGTTCAACTCAAAATGCAGTTTTAAGATCAGGAAACTATGATGCTGGTAATTATCCTGCTGATATGTATCTTGAAGGTAGTGATCAACATAGAGGATGGTTCCAATCTTCTTTATTGACTTCATTTGCTTCAAGTGAAATTGCACCATTTAAAAATATTTTAACTCATGGTTTCACTGTTGATGCTAAGGGTGAAAAAATGTCAAAATCAAAAGGAAATGTTGTAGCTCCTGAAAAAGTTATTAAACAATTTGGTTCTGAAATTTTAAGACTATGGGTTGCTATGTCTGATTATCAATCTGATTTAAAAATATCTGATGAAATTTTAAAGCAAATGGCAGAACAATATAGAAAAATAAGAAATACTGCTAGATTTTTACTTGCTAATGTGGATGATTTAGAAACTATTGTAGACGTTAATGACATGGGAACTATTGATAAATGGATTCTAAATAGAGCTAAAACTGTATTTGATTCTATTGATTCTGATTTCAAATCATACGATTACTCTAGAGGTTTAAATAAATTAAATAATTTCTTAGTTGCTGATTTATCTAATACTTACCTTGATGTATGTAAAGATAAACTATACTGTGATGCAAAAGACTCAATTGAAAGAAGAGCAAGTCAAAGTGCTATGGCTATGATTGCAAAGTCATTAATTATAACACTTGCACCAATATTAACTTATACTACAAATGAACTATTAGCATTTGCACCAAAAGTTGTTACAGATGGAACTACAGATATATTCGATTTTGAAAAATTCATTATTCCTGAAATTACATCAAATATAGATGCTGATCATCTATTAGATATTAAAGAAAAGTTCAATGAATCAATTGAAGGGCTAAAAAAAGAAAAAGCTATTAAATCTACACTAGAATTAGTTATATATTCAGAATCTAAAGAATTAGATAAATTAACTTCTACAGAAGCTGAAGATTGGTTTGTAGTTAGTAAAATCATTCATCATAAAGAAGATAATGTATTAGCTAGATTTACATCAGGTGATGAAACATTTGAAGTATATAAAGCAAATAAAGCAAAATGTCCAAGATGTTGGAAATATAGAGCTAAAGATGAAGAGTCTTTATGCCAACGATGTGAAAGCACATTAAATTAATGACTGAACCTGTAGAATTAAACTTTATATTTCAAACAATTGCTATAATTTTAATAGTTACAGCAATTAGTGTAATACTAGTAAATAATAAAACAAAACAATTAAACAAAAAAAAGGATTAAAAATGAGTATTCCATTTTCAGATGAAGATTTACTAACTCCAGTACAAACTGTAATTGATAACAAGATATCACCTATGTTATCACAAGATGGTGGAGCAATGTCTTTACTTTGTATTAAAAATTCTATTATATATATTCAACTTCAAGGTGCATGTGTTGGATGTGCTGCAAGTCCAAGTACATTAAAGTACATCGTTGAAAAAGAATTAAAAGCAGCTATACACCCAGAATTAATTATCAAAAATGTACCAATAGGTATGGAAGATAAACTAGAGGAATTATAATTGATTAATGAATCAAAACTTTTAGATCAAGCTAACTCATACTTTGCTAATGGTAACTATGATAAAGCTTTATTTATATACTCTCAACTATGTTCAGAGTTTCCACAAAATTTAGAATATGAAATATATCCTATATTTTGTGATATAGGATTTGAAGATCATGAAAAAGCACAATCTTTATTTGACTACTTTAGCGTATCTAAAAATGAAGATTTAGAAAATGCTTTAAAATATGTAAAAGATATAATCAAAGCATATGATGGTGACATTGATCAAATGAGTAAAATCATGCAAGATATGTCAATTCAAGAACAAGAATCACTAGAAGCAATTAAATATGAAGATTTTAATTCATTAGTTGAAAGTCGTGGTTCATTTAGAATTGCATTTGAAGATATTATGTTTAGCACAAAAGTTGCAATTAGCTCAAAAGAACAATTTTTTGATTTTCTTGAGCAACTAATTGAAAATGATTTTTATTCAACAGCATATAAATACCTTGATGGATATAATGATTTCTTTACGTATGACAATAAGATTGAAGACTATTATAAAATACTAGAAAGTAAAAAACTTGACAATATCAATCAATAATCAAACATTTACAGATAATTCAAATGATGCAAATATAAATACCACTTTTGTATGTTCAAAAACAAATAAACAATACAAAGAAAATGCCAAAAGTAATGGGTGTACACATTTTATAAACTCCAATGAATTGAAAAATTATTTTAATTTTGAAAAAATTAAAATAATTGGTATTACAGGAACAAATGGTAAAACAACAACTGCTGCTGCAATATATTCTATGCTTTTAGATTTAGGCTATAAAGTAGCGCTTCAAGGGACTCGAGGTTTTTTCATAAATGATGAAAGACTTGAAGACTATACTCTTACAACACCTGTACAACTAGGTAATTTTGAACATATTCAAAAAGCTATTGATAATGGTTGTGATTTTTTCGTAATGGAAGTAAGTTCACATTCAATATCACAAAATAGAATAGAAGGGCTGAACTTTGAATTAAAAGTTCATACAAATATCACCCAAGATCACCTTGATTATCACAAAACACTACAAGAATATATTGATGTTAAAAATTCATTTTTTAATGATGATTCAAAAAAATTAATTAATAAAGACGATCCAAAAATAAAATTCAATATGAAAAATGGTTTTGCATATGGATTAGATAATAATGCAACGTATAAAGTTCAAGCTTACAATTTTAATATGGGTATGAATGTTGCTGTACAATATTTTCAAGAGATGGTTAATTTTTCTTCAACATTAGTTGGATTGTTCAATGTATATAATATGACAGCTGCGATTGCTGCTGTTCATATAGTAACTAATAAACCACTACAAGACATTTGTGATACATTAGAAAACTTTGCAGGTGTAAGTGGAAGAATGGAAATAGTAAATTATGATCCATTCATTGTTGTCGATTTTGCACATACCCCAGATGCTATGAAAAAAGTATTTGATTCCTTTTTAGATAAAGAGATAATTGTTGTATTTGGAGCAGGTGGTAATAGAGATAGAACTAAAAGACCTGCAATGGGAAGAGTAGCTAATGAATATGCAAAACATATTTTCATTACAGCAGATAATCCTAGATTTGAAGATCCGGATACTATTTGTGAAGATATACTTTCGGGAATGAATGATAAAGAAAAGATCACTTTAGACTTAAATAGAAAATCTGCAATCTCACAAGCAATACAAAAAGCAAAAGAATTTAAGAATCCAGTAGTTTTAGTATTAGGAAAAGGTGATGAAGAAAATCAAATAATTTATGATCAAAAATTACCATTTAGTGATCAAAAAGTTATTATGGAGATATTAGGTGAGTAAAAAATATATTAAAAAACTATCTGACTTTGCTGTTTTAGGTGGAGTAAGTGCTGTTTTATTAACAGGGTTCACAGGATGTGAACAAAAACCTCAAGATGGTTCAGGCCAAGATTCATCATTTACACAAGCTAATGAAAAACAAAATGCATTTGTAATCATAGAAAAACAATCTACTGGTGGATATACAATTGTAGATGAATTTCCAAGCAGTTCTACAAGAATTGTTTTAAGAGAACTAGATGGAACTGAAAGAATTCTAACACAAGCCCAAATTGATCAATTTGTACAACAAGAAGCAATAAAAATAGATAATGGAACATCAAACCTAACAAAACCACAAGAGTCAATATCAAATGGAGGAATGGGATTAGGAGAAGTTCTACTAAGCTCAATTGCTGGAGCTATGATAGGTAGCTATATTGGAAATAAACTATTTAATAATAATAATTTTAAAAATAATCGTTCAAGAAATTACAAATCACCATCTACTTACTCAAAAAGTGTAAATAGTTTTAAAAAAGCAAAAGCTGCTAAAGCATCTAGAAAAAGTGGTTTCTTTGGAAATAAAAGTGGATCAAGAACTGGATCTAGTAGTCGTTTCGGTGGATAAGCCAATATGCAACTAAAAAAATTAAAACCATTAACAAATGAATATCTTGAATCTATTGGATTTCATTGGCATACAGATGATGACAATACTTCATATATAAGCGATGAAGTTGTAGAAATCACAGAAGATGAAGCAACAGCATATTATGAAGCTACAAATGAACTATATGAGATGTATTGTGAAGCTGGAGAACATGTAATAGAAAATAATCTATTTCATGAATTAAATATACCTTTTAATCTAGTAGAATTAATTAAACAATCATGGGAAGATGATGTTCACTGGCATTTATATGGTAGATTTGATCTTGCAGGTGGAATAGATGGAAAGCCTATTAAATTAATTGAATTTAATGCAGATACTCCAACTTCTGTATTTGAAACTGCAATTATTCAATGGGCTATGTTGAAATTTAATGACCTTGAAGAGTCAAGTCAATTCAATTCATTATATGAATCATTAAAAGATAATTTTAAAAGATTTGTAACTTTAAATACTCCAATTGAAGATTTTGAAAAATATTATAAAGATTTGAATTTTAAAATATTATTTTCTTCAATTTCTGAATCTATTGAAGATGAAAATACAGTAAAACTATTACAACATATAGCTAATGAAGCTGGATATATTACTGACTTTGAATATATGGAAGATGTTGAGTTTAGTAATGATGGTATTTCTAAAAAAGATAAAATATTTGAATTTTGGTTTAAATTAATTCCATGGGAAGATATTGCTATTGATGAAGGTGAATTAGCTGTCTTATTGACAGATATAATAAATAACAAAAAAGCTATTATTGTTAATCCTGCATATACAGTGATGTTTCAAAGTAAAGGATTTATGAAAATACTTTGGGATCTATATCCAAATCACCCTCTTCTTCTTGAAACATCTTTTGAACCACTTAATAGTAAAAAACAAGTAGAGAAGATGTGCTTTGGGAGAGAAGGAGCAAATACAGCAATTATTAATGCTGATAATTCATTAGAAATTAAAACTGATGGTGAATATGACAATTTCAAACCAATATATCAAGAATATGTAGAGTTTCCAAAAGATAATAATGGTGATTTTTATCAAGCAGGTGTATTCTACGCATATGAAGCTTGTGGTCTTGGGTTTAGAAAAGGTGGAATAATTTTAGATAATTATTCTAAATTTGTAGGACATATAGTAAAGTAATTATCTAATAGTAATTTTTACATATAAGATTATATTTAAACATACTTAGATAAAATCTGCGAATATTAATAAATAAAGGGAACAACTATGCAAATGCCAGAAATGCCACAACCAACATTCTATATCTTTAAGTGTGAACAATCTTCACCTCCAGGTATGCCAAAACCTTCATGTGTAAGTGAACAAACAAGAGATCTATTTAATCATATGGCTCAATCACTAATGCAAAAAGGTATTATGGGTCCAGTACAACCAATTAGAACTAGCTGTATGGGTAGATGTCAAATGGGTCCAGTAATGATGATGGAACCAGGTCACCATATGTATGTACATCTTACAAAAGAAAAAATAGATAGAATTATTGATGAGCATATGATTGGTGGTAATCCAGTTGACGAATATTTAATTCCAGAGCAATTCTGGGGTGAAGCTCAAGATATATCAAAATAATTAAGTAGGACATAACAAATGAATATTGATATGCTTTATAGTAAAATCCATAGAGCTACGGTAACAGATGCAAATCTTAATTATGTTGGTTCAATCACAATTGATCAAGACTTATTAGATGCATCAGCTTTAAGAGTTGGACAAAAAGTTGAAATTGTAAATGTTAATAATGGTGAACGATTTTCTACTTATGTAATAAAAGGGAAAAGAGGCTTAAAAGAGATGTGCCTAAATGGTGCAGCTGCAAGAAAAGTTGAAATTGGTGATAAAATTATTGTAATTGCATATGGATCTTATAATGAGCAAGAATTAGAAACTCATAATCCAATTGTAGTTCATGTTGATGAAAATAACGATATAACTGAAGTTACAAATGAATTAATTGGAAGTGACTACTAATGTTTGATGGTATAGATTTAAGTAAAATTAATCTAAATGACATGATGGGTCAAGTTCAAGAAATGGCTGAAAAAGCGAAAGAAAATGGTTCAAATCAAATATTCACTTCTAAAGCTGGTGGTGGTATGATTGAACTATCTATAAATGGAAATAGTGAAGTAATTGATCTTCAAATTGATAATTCATTATTAGAAGATAAAGATTCTTTACAAATTTTACTGATATCAGCTATGAATGATGTGATTAAACAATCAGATGATAGTAAAAAAGCAATGGCCATGAATATGATGGGCGGGATGAACCCTTTTGCAAAATAATACACTTTTAGCTAATTTTGAAGATTATTTAAATAATAATCTTCCTCAATCAAAAACTTTTCATCCAATATTTGAAGAAGCACTTCAAGATATGCTAAATGCTGGAGGAAAAAGATTTAGACCAATGCTAATACTTTCTATTGTTCAGTCTTTACAACCTCTATTGCTAAAAAATTCAATGCCTGTAGCACTTGGTGTTGAATTTCTACATACATATTCTCTCGTTCATGATGATCTTCCTGCAATGGACAATGCGGATTTAAGAAGAGGACACCCTACTTTACATAAATCATATGATGAAGTTACAGCAATACTAGTAGGTGATGCTTTAAATACACACAGTTTTAATCTGATTGCTAATGCTCCACTTAGTAATGATATTAAAATTGAACTAATTAAAACACTTAGTAGTGACGGTGGAATTGATGGTATGATTATTGGTCAAGCAATTGATTGCTTCTTTGAAAATCAAAAACTAGAGTTAAATCAATTAGAATTTTTACATATACATAAAACAGCAAAGCTTATTGCTGGATCTTTAAAAATGGGTGCAATTATATGTAATCTTGATATTGATACACAAAATAAACTTTATAATTTTGGTATAGATATTGGATTATTATTTCAAATTCAAGATGATATTATTGATGAAACTGCCACAGAAGAAGAAGCTGGAAAAACTACTGCAAATGATGAAGCAAAGAATTCATTTGTTAATTTACTTGGTCTTAATGGTGCATTAGATAGTGCGAATACATTAGCTTCAAAATGTGAAAACAATTTAAATAGTTTTGATATCAACTTACAAAACAGTCTTAAACCCTTACTTTCACACTACTTATATAGACATAAATAAGTAGTTATAAAACTTGAGTTAAATTCACTCATCCTACTTGACAAAAAAGCAAAAATTATATACAATTCTGGCACTTAAATAAAAAGAGTGCTAATCAAAATGATTAAGATAAACTCAAAAGGAAAATTATGGATTTTACACCATTAGGAGATAGAGTACTTTTAAAAGTGCAAGAGGTAGAAACTCAAACAGCAAGTGGAATTTATATTCCAGATAATGCATCAAAAGAGAAACCAACACAAGCACAAGTTGTTGCAATTGGTAATGATGTAAAACTTGTAAATGTTGGTGATAAAGTTGTATATACTAAATTTGCAAGAAGTGCATCTGTAACATTAGATGGAAATGAATATTTAGTAATGGAAACAGCTGAAATATTAGGAGTAATGAAATAATGGCAAAAGAAATATTTTTTAGTGATGACGCTAGACAAAAATTATATAGTGGTGTTGAGCAATTAGCTAACGCAGTTAAAGTAACAATGGGACCTAGAGGTAGAAATGTTTTACTTCAAAAATCATTTGGTTCTCCAGTAATCACAAAAGATGGTGTGAGTGTTGCTAGAGAAATTGAACTTGAAGATCCTATTGAAAACATGGGAGCACAACTAGTAAAAGAAGTAGCATCAAATACTAATGATGAAGCTGGAGATGGAACTACTACTGCTACAGTATTAGCTCATTCTATATTTAAAGAAGGTCTTAGAAATGTTACAGCTGGAGCAAATCCTGTAACATTAAAAAGAGGTATGGATAAAGCTTGTGAGCAAATTTTAGCAGAACTTAAAAAAATCTCTAGACCAGTTGCTGACAAAAAAGATATTGCTCAAGTTGCTACAATTTCTGCAAACAGTGATACTGCTATTGGTGATATGATATCTGAAGCTATGGATAAAGTAGGTAAAGATGGTGTAATTACAGTAGAAGAAGCAAAAGGTATCTATGATGAACTTATTGTTGTTGAAGGTATGCAATTTGATAGAGGATACTTATCTCCATACTTTGCTACAAATATGGAAAAAATGACTGCTGAACTAGAAAGTCCATTCATATTATTATCTGAGAAAAAAATATCATCTTTAAAAGAGATGTTACCAATCTTAGAATCTGTAAATCAAACTCAAAGACCACTTTTAATTATTGCAGAAGATGTTGATGGTGAAGCATTATCAACTTTAGTTGTAAATAGATTAAGAGGTTCATTAAATATTGCAGCTGTTAAAGCTCCAGGATTTGGTGAAAGAAGAAAAGCAATGTTAGAAGATATTGCACTTCTTACTGGTGCTACTGTTATTTCTGAAGAAAGAGGAATGTCATTAGAAAATACTACTATGGAAAATTTAGGAACTGCTACAAAAATTGTAATAGATAAAGATAATACAACAATTGTTGATGGTGCTGGAAATAAAAATGGTGTTGAATCTAGAATTGCTCAAATTAGAAATGAGATCGAAATTACTACAAGTGATTATGACAGAGAAAAATTACAAGAAAGACTTGCAAAACTTTCAGGTGGGGTTGCTGTAATTAAAGTTGGTGCACCAACAGAAACTGAAATGAAAGAGAAAAAAGATAGAGTTGATGATGCACTAAGTGCAACTAGAGCTGCTGTTGAAGAAGGTGTTGTAATTGGTGGAGGAGCTGCCTTAATTAAATCTGCTGCTAAAGTTTCTCTTGAGCTTGATGGTGATGAGCAAATTGGTGCTGATATTATTATGAGAGCTATTCAAGCACCAATTAAACAAATTGCTTCAAATGCTGGATTTGATGCTGGTGTTGTTGCGAATGAAGTTATTAAATCAGACAATATTAACATTGGTTTTAATGCTGCAACAGGTGAATATGTAGATATGTTTGAAGCTGGTATTGTTGATCCAACAAAAGTAGAAAGAGTAGCTATGCAAAATGCTGTATCTGTTTCTTCATTACTTCTTACATCAGAAGCTACTATATCAGATATAAAAGAAGCTCCAACAGCTATGCCTGCAATGCCAGACATGGGTGGAGGAATGCCTGGTATGGGAATGTAGTTTCCTCTCCTGTAATTCACTTAAGAAAGCCAATAAAATCGGCTTTCTTTTTCTGTTTTTATCATTAAATAGATATAATAACTCTCTACTTATAAGGTAAACAATTGGTACAAAATATTAACTTCTTAACTTTTGAAATTGACTTACATAACAGAGATGAAAATATTTACAAATTTGCAATTATTTCCAATATTGCACTTTTTTGTATTATAACATTCTTTGGTATTATGAATATGATACAATTTAATAACAGCACATTAGCTATTATTGAGCTTTCATTTTCATCTATTATCTTATTTTCATTACTTTACTTTAAAAAATATCGAAATATTGAATTTTTTTTATTAACAACTACTATTTTACTTTTTATAATATCATTAGCATTTTATCTTAATAGTGCAAAAGTACTATTTTCTTCACTTTGGTTATTCTTTTTTCCTTTTGTAGTATTTATGCTCAATGGTATAAAAATAGGTTTATATTCTTCTATAATTTATGCTCTTATTATAATTATTGATTCTTATCTGGGTATTGGAAACTTTACAGACCTTGGTGGCTTTTTAAATATTTCTCTAGGATTAGTATTATTTACATATCTTGCTTATCTCTTTGAAAAAGAAAAAGAGAAATCTTTTAAAACTATTAAAGATCAACAAAAACAATTATCTACTTCATTAGAGAAAAACAAAACTCTTTTAGCAGACAATCAAGAGTTTGTCACTACTACAATTCATCAACTTAGAACACCACTTTCAATTATTATGCTTAATGCTGATTTATTAAAAATGCAAACAAAAGATACAAACTCTATAGAGTGTATTAATAGTATTAATGCATCAATTAGTGTGCTCAATAATCACTATGAAGATTTATCATACTTAATTGGTGATAAATCATTAGACTATCCAGTAGCCAATATTTTATTAGATAAGTTTTTAAAAAATAGAATTACATTTCACAGTACTATTGCTAATATCAATACAAAACCTATTTATATTTCTACAAAAGATGAAGAATATCAATACACTATTAGTCATATAGAGTTAGAAAGACTTATTGATAATAATATTTCAAATGCTTTACGATACGGTGCGAAAAATAAACCTATTGAGATTTTATTATATAAAAAAGACAATATAACTACTTTAGAATTTAAAACATACGGTGACGCTATTAAAGAATCAAAAAAAATATTTCAGAAATGTTATAGAGAAAACACAGTGGAAAAAGGTACAGGTATTGGACTATTTATAGTAAAGGAAATCTGTGATAAATATAATATTTTATATGATATAAGTTATGAAAATAATCAAAATATATTTACTTATATATTCTCCACTACAAATTAAAATATTGAGATAAAGTTAGATATACTTTTCACTATGATAAGACACATTTTTACAAATAGTTTTGGTATTTTAATATCTCGTATTTTAGGTTTCATTAGAGATCTACTTACTGCTTCTATTTTAGGAGCAAATATATATAGTGATATATTTTTTGTAGCATTTAAACTACCAAACCTATTTCGTCGTATATTTGCAGAAGGTGCTTTTACTCAAAGCTTTATACCTTCCTATGCAAAAACAAATCATAAAATACAATTTTCAACAATACTATTTTCACAATTTTTAATATTTATAATTATACTAAGTCTTATAGTTACATTATTTTCTACTTTAATTACAAAAGTAATTGCAATTGGCTTTGATACAAGTACTATAGATCTAGCAGCACCACTAGTTGCAATATGTTTTTATTATTTACCATTAATATTTATAGTTACATTTTTAGCTGCATTACTACAATATAAAAATCATTTTTCTACTACTGCATTTAGTACCTCACTCTTAAATATATCATTAATAACATCTCTTTTACTTACAGCTAATTTAGAAAAATATGATATTGCTTATTATTTAAGCTGGGCAGTTATTATTGGTGGTATTCTACAAGTTATTGTACATTTAATTGCTATTAAAAAATTCAAAATTAAATTTTTAACTAAAAGTATTAAAAAAAGTAAAAATACTTTTAAAGAAAGTAAATTCTACAATCAATTTTATTTAGCTGTATTTGGTAGTAGTTCTGCCCATATAGCTGCATTTTTAGATACATGGCTAGCCTCTTTTTTAGTTAGTGGTACAATTAGTTATTTATACTATGCAAATCGAGTATTTCAGCTACCATTAGCATTATTTGCTATTGCAACTTCTATAGCTTTATTTCCTACAATTGCCAAAGCATTAAAACATGACAATGAAGACAAAGCATTACAAATACTAAAAAAATCATTTTATATATTATCGATACTTCTTATCACAGCTTCCTTAATTGGTATTATATTTAACAACTTTATTGTGGAACTACTATTTTTACGTGGTGCATTTACTCAAATTGATGCTGATAATACAGCCCTTATATTATCAATGTATTTAATTGGATTAGTTCCATTTGGTATTTCTAAAATATTCTCTTTATGGTTATATTCAAAACATCAACAAGGGAAGGCAGCTAAGATAACCGCAATATCATTAGGATGGAATATAGTCCTTTCTCTGATCTTTATCATACCTTTTCAAGCTGCAGGCTTAGCATTTGCTAGTACTCTAAGTGGCTTTATATTGTTACATTTGACACTTAAAGAATTTGGATATAAAAAGTTCAAATCTAGGATCCTTTAACAAATTAATTTTAAGTCATATTTGTATATAATATCCTATAAAATACAAATAAATTATATAGGATATTATTAAATGATAACTTGGATGCAAAGACACAAAAAATGGCTAATTACAACAATCTGGATAAGTACAATAGCGTTTGTAGGAGCTGGTTTCGTTGGCTGGGGTTCTTATGACTTTGGTAAAAAAGGTGGCGATGTAGCAAAGGTTGGAGATACAATTGTTAAAGTAAAAGATCTTCAGAACCAATATAATAATTTATACTCACAATACAAGCAAATGTTTGGTGAAAAGTTTAATAATGAGATGGCAAAAAATCTAAACCTAGAAGAAGCTGCACTTAGTAATGCAATAAGTAATGCAATGCTAGTTAATTATGCAAATGAACTAGGACTTGCAGTTACAGATAATGAAGTAGCAACTGAATTAGTAAAAATAAAATCATTTTTAAAAGATGGTAAATTCAATAAAGAAATTTACATACAAGTTTTAGCTCAGAATAGAAAAACTCCTATAGAATTTGAAGATAGTATTAAGCAAGATTTACTAATTCAAAAAGTAAAAACACTACTTAATAAGTTTACAACGACATCATCTCAAGAGTTAAAAGATATCCAATCAATATTATTTTCTCAAGATAAACTTTCAATCAATATCATTGATGCTGATAAATTAGATTTAAGTATCAAAGAAGCTGATTTAAAAACTTATTGGGAAAAGAACAAATCAAACTACTTATCTGAAGTTTCATATATAATCGAAACTACAAATATAAAAGTAGAAAATGATACTAAAAAAAGTAAAACTCAAGCTCTTAAAAAATATTTAAAACTTAAAAAAGGTGAGCTTCAATTTGATAATAAAAAAACTATTACTGAAAGTAACTTACCATTTAGCCAAGAAAATTTAACAAAATTTAAAGAAGCAGAAATTGGTAAAGCAATAAAGCCTATGCTTGAGAATAAAGAATATATAATTGCTAAAATTTTACAAAAAGTTGATCCAAAACCATTATCATTCGTAGATGCTAAAGAACTAGTTACTGTTGACTATAAAAACAATCAGAAAACTATTCTATTAGATCAAACAGCACAAAATTCACTTAATAATTTTAAAGGTAAAGATATAGGATATGTTAGTCGTGAGTCAATTAATAATGTAACTGGACTATCGGATCAAGAAGCTATGGATTTTTTAAATCAATTATTTTTAACAACATCAGAAAAAGGTATTATTAAATTAAAAAACAAATCTGTTGTATATAAAATAAATGCAAGTAAACTAGCAAAATATGACACTAAAAAAGATAGCGTTGTAAAAAGTACAATGAGTAATATTAAATATCAAGCAGCAATGAATAATTTTATTACAAATATTAAAACAAAATATGAAATTACAAAATATTAAAAAAGGTAAATAATGAGTAATGCGACTACTTTAGTAATTGATATTGGTTCATCTAATATAGATGCTATTATTGCAAAAAAAGCAAATGATGGTACAATAAATATACTAGGGTCAGGCATGACAAAATCTGAAGGGATCAATAAGGGATCAATTACAAATCTTGACCTTTTAGGAACTGCAATAAAAAAAGCTGTAGTTAGTGCTAATAGAACATCAAATGAAGATATCAAAAGTGCTACAGTTTCAATATCAGATTCATACACTAGAACTATCAGAAGTAGTGGCTCAATATCTACTCCTACTGGCTATATTAGTGATGCCGAAATAAAAAAAGTTTTAGAAATGGCATATCATAATGCAAGTATGATTCCAGAATATGAAGTGATTCATATTTTACCTCTATTTTTTAAAATTGACGATGTACAAAGTGATGCTCCACTGCATATGACAGGTAGTAGATTAGAAGTTTCTGTTTCAATAATAATAGCTAGAAAGTCAACTTTAGTTAATATAGAAAATGCACTTAAGCCATCAGGACTTGAAGTTGAAAACTTTGTACTATCAGGTTATGCATCAAGTATATCAACTTTAAATAAAGATGAAAAAACATTTGGAGCACTAATACTTGATATGGGTGCTAGTTCTATAAATATGACATTATATAGTCAAGGCTCTGTATTATTTAATGATTTTATAGCATTAGGATCTGAATATATTACAAATGATATATCTCAAACATTTAATACTCCAAAAATAGCTGCTGAAATGATTAAAAATCAATATGCAACACTTATTCCCTTTAAAGAAGATGATCCTTTATTATACAAGAGAATTAAGGTACCAATTTTAGGTAATGAATCAGAAACTAATGAAATAACTCTTGATAGAATACAACCTGTTGTTCATGCTAGAGTTGAAGAGACTTTAATAATAACTCTTAATAAATTCCTACAAAGTGAGCTTGAAAGTAAAGTAAAAGCAGGTATTGTATTAACAGGAGGGATGAGTAAACTTCCTGGTATTAAAGAATTAGCAGAACAAATATTTAAAAATTTTAACGTTAAAATAGGTATTGTACAAAACATACAAAATGAATATATTGATTTTAATGACAATTCTAAATCTACAATTGTAGGACTTATATTATATGCACTTAATACTAATAATTCTTATGAACTTGATTCAAAAAAACAATTAAGATTAAATATAAATATAGCAGATGACGTAAAAGAAAATATTACTTATAATGATGAAGTAGATAATATTCAAATGACTTCTTCTGATTCTATTATAGAGGAGATAGTTCCTCCAAAAGATGAACTACTAGTTGCATTAGAAAAAAATAAGAAAGAGTCTTTTATTTCTAAAACATTATCAAATATGAAGGATTGGTTTTAATGGAAAATTTATTTGATCCTTCAAATATAGAAGTAACAATGCCAGCAGATGGGTTAATTGGAAATGCTGCTAAAGTAACTGTAATTGGTGTTGGTGGTGGCGGATGCAATATGATTAATCATATGATCAATGAAGGTATCCATAAGATTAATCTTATTGCTGCAAATACTGATTTACAAGTATTACAAACTTCTAAAGCACCTAAAACAATTCAACTAGGACAAGAGCTAACAAAAGGCTTGGGTGCAGGAATGAAACCAGATAAAGGTAGGGATTCTGCAATTGAAAGCTATGATGAAATTGTTGAATCACTAAGAAGTGCTGATATTGTATTTGTAGCTGCTGGACTTGGTGGTGGTACTGGTACTGGTGCAGCATCAGTTGTAGCAAAAGCTGCAAAAGAAGTTGGAGCTTTAACTGTGTCTGTAGTTACAAAACCTTTCTCATGGGAAGGACCAAAAAGAGCCGGTCTTGCTAATATAGGATTAGAAGAGTTAAAAAGAGTTAGTGATTCAATAATTGTAATTCCTAATGATAGACTTTTAGCTATTATTGACAAAAATACTGGATTTAAAGATGCCTTTAAAATTGTAGATAATGTTTTATACCAAGCAGTAAATGGTATGAGCGAAGTTATTTTAAATCATGGTAATGGAGATGTAAATACCGATTTTGCTGATGTACAAACTGTTATGCAACATAGAGGTATGGCATTAATGGGAATTGGAAAAGCAAAAGGTGAAGATGCTGCTATGAAAGCATTAGAAAGTGCTATTGATTCACCACTACTAGATAAGATGTCTCTTTCAGGTGCAAAAGGTATGCTAATACACTTCCACATTCATCCAGAAATATCATTATTTGCAATAAATGATGTCATGACACAACTTCATTCTACAATAGATGGTAATGCTGAAGTTATTTTTGGAACAACAACTGATACAAGTCTTGAAAATGATGAAGTTAAAATTACTATTGTTGCAACTGGATTTGATGCAGCAACAGACGAAGTTGAAAACACAGAAGAATCTTTAAGTGAAACATCATTATCTAAACCTGTTAAAGTAGATGATTATGAGATACCACCTCTAATGAGAAACTATCAACTAAAATACCAATTAATTTAATTGGTATTTTAATCTACTATAATCTAGCTTCTTATACCTGTCTTTAGGTATTGAACTTCTTTAGCTATATCATCACCTTGTCTCATAAAGTGTTCACCAATCAAGAATGCATCAGCACCAATTGAACTTAATCTTTCAATTGTTTCTCTATTACTAACTCCACTTTCTGCTACTATAATTTTGCCATTTGGTATCATTGGAATTAATTTATCACATAATTCCATATCCATCTCAAATGTATCAAGATTTCTATGATTAATACCAATAATAGTTGCTCCACACTTCATAGCTTTCATTAGATCTTCTTTATCATGTATTTCTACAAGTACTTCAAGACCAACATGTAATGCATATTCATATAATTCTTTTAATTCTTTTGTACTAAGCGCTTTAGCAATAAGTAGGATAAAGTCAGCACCATATACTAATGCTTCAACTATTTGATACTTATCAATAATAAAGTCTTTTCTTAAAAGTGGTGTTTCATTATATCTTCTAATTTGTGTAAGATATTCAAGATTCCCTTTAAACCAATGTGGCTCAGTTAATACTGAAATTGCACTAGCTCCACCTTTTGCATATTCCTCAGCAATTAAAACTGGTTCAAAATCTTCTCTAATAATACCCTTACTAGGACTTGCTTTTTTAACTTCTGCAATAATTTTAATTGGGTCTTCTTTAGTAGCAGTTAAATATGGCTTTACATCTCTTGGAGGATATGGATTATATGATAAACTTCTCCCTAACCAATCTAAATCATATTCTAGTTTTCTCTTCTCTAAATCATCTTTTGTTTTTCTTATTATCTCATCTAGTATCATATTATTTCCCATCTACTTACACTCCTTAATTGCATCATAATGTTTTTTCATTTCTAAATCTTCTAAGCCTATTTCATCTTTTAATTTTTCTATTATAGTTTTTGCTTTTTTACAATCATGCTGTTTATAATATCCCCATGCTAGAGAATCTCTATATGCAATACTATTTGGCTCTTTTTCAAGTGCCTTTTTTACAAACTTTATACCTTTTTTCACATCTACATCATGATCAATTAAAATATAACCAAAATAATTTTGATATGTATGGCTATCAATACTTTCTAATGCAATAGTAAAATTTGCTATAACTGTATCTAAAATATCAGCTTTATTTTCTGCCATCTCATACTCAAGTATTGCTAATTGCGCTAAAAAATTTACATCTTTTGTTTTTAGATATAAAGTTCTCGTTAGTTTTAATGCTTTATCGTATTGTTTTGACTGATGATATAAAGTTAATAATCTAATATCTAATATCTTATTTTCTTCTAAAAACTTTATAGCATTATTTATATCTTTTAATTTTAATATATCTACAATAGTATTCGTTATTTTATCTAATGATTTATATTTTTTTCCATTATTTTTATATTTTTTATAAACTTTTTTCAATATTGATACCATACCATCAAGATTTTGATCTTCCTGATAATAAACTAACAATCTATCACACACAATAGGAGAACAACCATTCAATGCAATATATGTTTCTAAATAAGAAATAGCAGTTTTTTTATTATCCATATATGTATATAAAACATTTGCTAAGTTCAATAATGTTTTTGCTTTTTTATTAGAAGCATATGCACTCTCAAAGTATTTTAATGATTCTTTATATTTGTTTTGAGAATATAAAATTGTTGCTACTGTTTCATAATTATCTGCATTATTGAATTTTTCTAATAATTCGTATGCAAATTTTAAAGCCAAATTTTTTTGTCCAATATTTATTAAAGCCATTATTTCTAATCGACTTAATTTTTCTTCATGTTCTTTAAATATATGCTTATATTTTGCTGTCAATGGAAGAATACTGTCAAAATCTTTTGTTTTTAAACATAAAGATAATCCATGTTTTAAATATTCATATTTTTCATCTAATTTAAATAATAATAAATATGCATCTTTACTTTTTTTAAACTGTTCTTTATTCTCATAATCAATAGCAAGAAGCATTAAAGATGTTTGATCTATATTCCCTTTATTTTCTTTTGCATAAATATTTATAGTTATTAAAAAACTAATTATAAATATTATTAGTCTACTATAGCCGGGCATTCTTGCTTTACCTCATCTAGTTTTTCTTTAAAATAATCCCAAAAAGGAAATGTTCTACATTGTTTTGGTCGTGCATCATATATACTACATTGTTTTTTATCTAAGTCAAAAAATACACAAGCATAATTATTTTCTGGTAGTTGTTTCTCTTTAATTGAATATTTATATCTAGCTTTAAACAAGTATTTATCGATTGTCTCTTTTTGACTTATCCCTAAATGATCTGCTAAAAATGTAATTTCATCATTTGTAATCCAAATATATCCTGATTCTCCAATACAGCAATTACCCTCACACTCTTTGCATTTTAATTCATCGAATTTATAATTAAATTCATTATGACTAATCATTTACTAGCTCCATATTTACCTTAATACTATGTGTCGAACATTTTACATAAATATCTAATATCTCTTGTTTAAATTCTCCACCATTATCAAACATAATAAATGGAGGATAAATTTGCATTAATGATTTTGAATTTTTTCTTGCATAAATCATTACTATTGTCGCGTTCTTATTATCCTTAGGATGTAAAAATTTTATAGCTTCAATATTTAAATTTACATCTTTACATATTGATATTATTTCATTAATCTGTTTAGCATCATAGCAAAAGAAAAACTTACCATTTGCAGTTAATATTTTTGATGTTTTCATTATGAAATTTTTTAAAGGCATATTATCATTATACCTAGCAATTTTAATATTTTCATTTTGTGACTTTACTACTTGACTATGATAGAATGGGGGATTAGAAACTATAATATCAAACTGTTTATCAAATTCCATATCTAAAATAGAACCTTTATGCATTGTAGTAGATATATTATTTATTTGTGAATTTTTGAGTGATAAAAATTCAAATATATCTTGAATTTCACATTGATTTAACGATAGTTTACTAAACTCTCTTGCTACAAGTAAGCCTAATATGCCACTACCACTACCTATATCTAATAATGAGCCATTTATATTTTTAAATTTATCTAATCCATCACAAATAAATTGAAATAGAAGATGTGTATCACTATTATAACAGTATCCATTTTCTGGTTGATATAATGTAATTGTATTATTTGAATCTACCATAAAGAACCAGTAGAATATTCATCATCTTCATTTTTTGAAGTGATTTCTAAGTATGTATTATCATCATAATCTAAATAAATTGTATATTCATCTAAATAAACTGTATTTTGTATTTTACTTCTATTTATATATGTTTCATCTTCACCACTTAGTGAAGACAAATAATACTCTACCATAGAAGGTGCAAGGGTCTCAAAACTATTTTCTAATTCAGAAAAATCTGAAACACTAAAAGTTGAATATAGCTTATTTTTATCTAAATTTATAATCATTGAAATACTAATTTCTTAGTTAAATCCACCTAAAAGCTTATTCATTCTATCTTCATCAAATCCATTTTTTTCTGTTCTTTCTGGATTTACAATAATATCATCAATATTAATAGCATCTATCTCTTCTGTTTTATTATCTTCAAATGTAAGCGTAGATTGATCCGTAGAAGCAGCAGAAGTTATAGTTGAAAGTTCTGTTTTATTACCACCAAGTATAGATTCTATTTTACCAAGCATACTTCCAAGAGTAGAATTTTGTTTACCATTATCATCTTCAATATTTTCTATATTATCTTCTAAAGATTGTATTTTATCTTGTAAGGTTTGAATTGTTAAATCTTTTTCATTATTTTCTTCTTGTAGAACTTCATAAGCATCTAATAATGTATTTATCGCATTTTCTAATTGTTGAGTTGTTGTTTGATTGTTATTTTCCATAGATTCATTATACTGTAAATATTTTAAAAATCATTGAAACTAAAATGATTATATATAAAATTAAAATATAATTTTTAAATGATTTTATATGTACAATATTTTTAGCTTTTATTCCTAAGTATACACCAACTAATGATGCAATTCCTACTGTAAAGCCTTCACTATAAAGCATTTGACCACTAAATGATAGTGATATAAAACCTGCTAATGAACTAAACATAACAAAGAACAAGCCCATAGCACTTGCTATTTTTAAATTATAATGTAAATATGTAGCTAAAATAGGCGTAAGCATAACTGCACCCCCTACTCCAATTGACATAGCAATCATTCCAATAAAAAATCCTATAATTAAAAGTTTTAAAATACTTTGCTCTGGAATATTTTCATCATCAATCACACTACTTTTTGCTACTCTATATATTGCAAAACAAACAATAACAATGAATAAATATTCTAGAAATATAGCATCTGTAACTTCTAAAATACTTCCACTATTTAATCCACCAAGAAAACCACCTATTCCTAAAAATGTACCATATTTTAAAATTTGTTTATTTTTTTGAGTATTTAAAATAGATCCAAATATTGAAGAAAAAACCATTTGCATAATAGATATACTAACTGCTTCTTTCATATTAAATCCATAATATAAAAGCATAGGAACTAATACCATCCCTCCACCAACACCAAAAAATCCAGATATAAATCCAGTTAATATTCCAAATATACTTAACTCAATCATATTAACCTCTAAATATCATCTACAATAAACAATGAAACCTCATCTGCAAGCATAAAGTCATAACTATAAAATCTAAAATCTTTAATAAGTATTTTTTTATTTTCTTCTAATATTTTAATCTTTTCTAATTGAGTATTATTATATAAATTTAAATCACATCCAATAGTTGATCTTAAACCTAATAAAGTCTTTTCAATTAATATATCATCATCACTTAAATTTTCAATAGACTCATACTCTATAGGATTAACAATATATTTTTGCACATCCTTATTTGTATATGTTCTTTTATTATCAAAACATCCAACAGCACCAGAACCAATACCTAAATAGTTTTCATATTTCCAATACCCAATATTATGTTTACATTGACTATTTTTATCTTTAGCAAAATTTGATATTTCATACTGTTTAAATCCAAAGTCTGTTAGTTTTTCAAAAATATGCCTAGCCATATCTTCATCTTCAACTTTCACTTCACTTTTATTATAAAATTTAGTACCCTCTTCTAGTGTTAAACTATATACACTTATATGATCTATTGGTAATGTTTTTATAACTTCAAGATCATTATTAATAAGAGCTTTTGTATCTACAAATGTATCATAAATAATATCACAATTAATTCTTTCAAAGCCTATTTTTTGGGCATTCATCACAGCATCAATTGCATGGTTTTTATTATGATTTCTGGCTAAAAACTCTAATTTTTCATTATCAAAACTTTGAACACCAAAACTAACACGGTTAACACCATAAGCATACATATTTTGTAACCATTCAAAAGTAGCTGAATTGGGATTAGCCTCAGTAGTTATTTCAATACTATCATCTATATAATCTTTTAATAAATCAAATATTGGTTTATAATACTTTGTATCTACACATGATGGTGTTCCTCCACCTATAAATACTGATTCTAATTTTTTAATATTATTATTTTCTAATTCATATTTTAATTGCTTGTATAGTGCATCCATATATGACTGTTTAAGGGTATATAAACCTACATAAGAGTTGAAAGCACAATAGTTGCATTTGCTATCGCAAAATGGTATGTGTAAATATAAAAGCAATTTAATAAGTCCTCTAAAAGGTATTTATATCAATACCTATATTGTAATATGCTAACACTTTAGTGCTTGTATTATTATAAATCTTTTTTATTATCATTCCAATATGTATATAACTCATCTATATTTGCACTACAAATAAGAGGCATATTTTCTTTTACTTTATCTTCTGTCCAATTCCACCACTTCATAGTAAGTAATTGTTCTATTTCTTTTTCATTAAAACGACTTCTTATAAATAAAGCTGGATTCCCACCTACAACTGTGTACGGAGGAATATCTTTTGTCACTACTGCACGTGCTGCAATAATAGCACCATCTCCTATTTTTATACCTGGCATTATCATAGCTTCTGAGCCTATCCATACATCATTTCCAATAGTAGTGTCACCTACTCTTTCAAAGCCATTTTTTGCTTTTTTGAAAATATTTGCCTGAAAATAAAAGGGAAATGTACTCAACCATTGAGAATTATGACCTTGATTACCAGCCATCATAAATACAGCCCCTGAACCAATAGAGCAATAACTACCAATAATTAGTCTATCTACGTCTTTTCTTTTATCATGTAAGTATCTTACACACTCTACAAAATCATGCTTATGGTGATATCCTGAATAGTAAGAAAAAACACCTATGCTTATATTAGGATGTTTAACTGTTTCATGTAATAGTTGAGAAGAAAACTGATTTTCAAAATGAAATGATTTCATATATACTCCTGTTTATATATTGGTAGTTTATCATATATTTTAATTTTAAACATAAGAAAGGAAACAAGACTATACTACAAATATTTCAAAAGCACTTTTTAAATATTTTTTAGATATCATCCCGTTATATTATAAATAAAAAAGATTAAATTAAATGATAGAAGAAAAAGAAAAAAATACTAAAAACTATAGACCAAATGTCGCTGCAATTGTTTTATCTTCTAAATACCCATTAACTTGTGATGTATTTATCGCATCTAGAATAGATGTCGATACAAATGCTTGGCAATTCCCGCAAGGTGGTATTGATGAAGGTGAAGATGTTGAAGCTGCACTATTTAGAGAATTAAAAGAAGAAATTGGTACAGATGATGTTAGTATTGTAGCAAAATACCCAAAATGGGTAAGCTATGATTTTCCACAATCTGTTGCTAAAAAGATGGCTCCATACGATGGACAAAAGCAACAATATTTTCTTGTAAAATTAAATAGTGGTGCAAAAATAAATATTGATACAGAAATACCAGAATTTGATGATTATAAATTTGTACCATCAAAAAATATTTTTGATCATGTAACATATTTTAAAAGAACAGTTTACAAAGAAGTATTACAATACTTTAAAAAAGAAGGTTACTTATAATGGAGAGGTATAAATGTTAAAAGTACTTAAATTTGGTGGTACAAGTGTAGGATCACTTGATAGAATCCAAAATGTTGCTAATATAATTAAAAAACTAAAAGACAATGGTGACTCAATAGTAGCAGTTGTATCTGCAATGAGCGGAGAAACAAACAAACTTATTGAATACGCAAGTACTTTTAGTTCCAAACCAAATGAAAAAGAGATGGATACACTTTTAAGTTCAGGAGAAAGAGTTACTTCAGCACTTCTTTCAATTGCACTAAATGAACAAGGTTACCCAACTACATCTATGAGTGGTAGAGAAGCTGGTATTATTACAGATACAGCACATACTAAAGCTAGAATTGAAAGAATTGATACAGACAAAATGAAAACTACTTTAGATGATGGAAAGATAATCATTGTAGCAGGATTCCAAGGTGTTGATATTGAAAATAGTAGAGTAACAACACTTGGTCGTGGGGGTAGTGATTTAAGTGCTGTAGCAATTGCTGGAGCATTAGAAGCTGATGTATGTGAAATATATACAGATGTAGATGGTATATATACTACTGATCCTAGAATTGAACCAAATGCAAGAAAGTTAGAAAAAATATCTTATGATGAGATGTTAGAATTAGCTTCACTTGGGGCAAAAGTTTTACAAAATAGATCAGTAGAGATGGCAAAAAAATTAAATGTAAATTTAGTATCAAGAAGTAGTTTCACTCCAGAAGTTGAGGGAACACTAATTACAAAGGAAGAAAATATTATGGAAAAACCAATTGTAAGTGGTATTGCACTAGATAAAAGTCAAGTTAGAGTTGGAATGTATGGAGTATCTGATAAACCTGGAATTGCTGCATCTATTTTTACAAGCCTAGCAGATGAAAATATAAATGTTGATATGATTGTTCAAACTGTAGGTGTTGACGGCAAGACTGATTTAGACTTCACAGTTCCAACAACAGATTTAGAAGCTACTAAAATAGTTATGGAAAAGTTTACAAATGATTGTGTAAATATTGATTATAATGATGCTATTTGTAAAGTTTCAATTGTTGGTGTTGGTATGAAATCACACACAGGAGTTGCTAGTAAAGCATTTTCTGCATTAGCTAATAATAATATTAATATTAGAATTATTAGTACAAGTGAAATCAAAATATCTATGATTATTGAAGAAAAATATAGTGAGCTTGCAGTAAGAAGCTTACATGATGCGTACAACCTAGATAAGTAGTAAAATAACTATATGCAAGAAATATTAAACTGGACAATTAATACAATTAGAAAAGAGAATATTGTTGATTCTTCTTGGCTTGAAGAACAAAAGTTTGAATGGACACCTCTTGTTGTAAAATCATTAAAAAGTTTATTAGATGAAAATTGTACTGTTCTTATTTTAACAGATGATAATCGAGATTGGTTTGGGGAATATATATTATCAAATATAAATCATATTAAAAATGGTAGACCAAATTTACCATTCTATGATTTCAAATCATTATATAGCAATTATAAAAATATAAATTCAGAAGAAGATATTCAATTAATCATTGATATGCTAAATATATCTTTTCCAAATGGATATATTTTTTGGTATATTGGAAAAGGTGAAAGTAAGCAATCAATTTTACCTAAATACCATGCAAACTCTTTTTTATGGCTTATTGATGAGACACTACCAGGTAGTTTAACATTTAATGAAAATGATCCTACACTTGATATAAAGCTACTTCAAATGTATAAATTATTTAATAAAACATTAAATGCAATTTTATTTGCAGAAGTAACTACAGACTAAATATTATGATAACTAATTCACAGATCATAATCACTAAAGATATTGATCTATATCTAAGTGAATTAGTTCCTACTCTACCATTACATACTCACAGAATATTTCAAAACGAAGAAGAAAACAAAGACAACTTTAAAATTGAACAAGCAAAGAAAGTTATAAAAGAAGCATATATAGCTTCATCTGAATCAAAGTATATTATTTTATGTGGAAATAAATTTGAATTAGAAGCACAGAATAAACTTTTAAAAATACTAGAAGAGCCACCAAAAAATATTATTTTTATAATTATTACAACATCAAAATCAAACCTTTTACCTACAATAATTTCTAGATTACCACATAAGTATATTAAGTCATTAAATAAAAAAGAATATAGTAATCATAATATATTTAAAAAAGATCTAAAAGATATATATCTATTTTTAAAAGAGAATCAAAGAATCTCAAAAAATGATGCAAAAGATATTATTCAATCAATACTATATGAAAGTAAATCTTTAAATATAAAATTAGAAGAATCTGAATTATTATTATTCTCAAAATCTATTAAATTGCTAGAATTGAATTCGAAACCTATAAATATACTTACTACAGTTTTACTAACAATATTGAATATTAAAAATAGGATTTCTTAATGAATTTTTATAAATTAGATAAATTAAATGCTTTACAAGCATTTCAAAAATTAGGGTCAGATGAAACTGGTGCTAAGATTATGTCTGATAAAACAAATATAAACTTATTATATATAAAAAATATACATGTGGGTGCTGCAAATATATTAAAGCAAGATGCTCTATCAATAGGGGCTGATTTAGCAGTACCTCATGGAGTTATTGTTGCTCGTGAAAAATATGTAGATGTAATATTAATAGGTACTAATAAACATTTTAAACTATTATCACGAAAAGAATTAGCACAACCATTTGGATTAAAAGAATTAGCAAAACATCTTAAATCATTCATCAATACTAAGAAATACAATACAAGAATAATGGGTGTTATAAATGCAAATGATGATAGTTTTTATCAAAACAGTAGATTTGAGGGATCAAATGCAATTTCTAAAATCAGACAAATGATTAAAGATGGTGCTACAATAATTGATATTGGTGGTGTTTCAAGTAAACCAGGAAGTAAAACTATAAGCCAAAAAGAGGAACTGCAAAGAGTTAAACCAATTATTGATCAGATTAAGCAAGAAAAACTATATAAAGAAGTTGATTTTAGTATTGATTCATATTCACCAAAAGTAGTAAAATATGCTTTAAAAAATAAATTTAATATAGTGAATGATATTACAGGTTTAGAGAACGATAAAATAGCAAAGCTTGTAGCAAAATATAATGCTACAGTTGTAATAATGCATATGAATGGATCTCCTGATACTATGCAAGAAAATCCAATATATAATGATCTAATAATAGATATTGATAACTTTTTTAAAAATAGAATTATAAAAGCAAAAAGCTTTGGTATTAAAAAAATAATTCTTGATGTAGGCATAGGTTTTGGTAAAACATTAGAACATAATCTAATATTATTAAAAAACCTTGAACATTTTCAACACTTTGGACATGAAATACTTTTAGGAGCAAGTCGTAAATCTATGATAGATAAAATAATTCCTACTAAAACAGAAGATAGGTTACCTGGTACTCTTTCTATACATCTAAATGGATTATCAAAAGGTGCTAGTATAATTAGATGCCATGATGTTAAAGAACACAATCAGGCAATTAAATTACAAGAGGCTATAAATAATATATAATTTTACAAAATTTTATGTAGATTGTTAGCTTTGTTTATCCATTTTGATAAATTTTCATAATCTTCATCAATAAGCATCTGCTTAGCATCAGACATATTTTTTTCAAAAATTCCAAGAGATTCAATTAAATTATCCCTATTTTGTCTAAAAATATCATTCCACATATCAGCAGAACTTTTAGCAATTCTACTCATATCCCTAAATCCACCCGCTGCTAATGTAATAATCTCTCTAGGTGCTTCATGATCCATAACAGTATATGCTAATCCAAATGATATTGCATGTGGTAAATGACTCATATAACAAGCATGTATGTCATGTTCTTTTGCATCCATATATACAATCTTCATATTCATATTTTCAAAAATATTTTTAGTTCTTTCTATATGTAATGCACTATTATCTTCAAGATTACATAATACAACTATCTTTTCTTCATAAAGATTATCAATTGCAGATTTAGGACCAAATTTTTCTGTACCTGTCATAGGATGAGCAGCTATAAAGTTTTTTCTTATACTTGTAGGTATATTATTTACTATAATCTCTTTTGTACTACCAAGATCAATTACTGTTGTATTAATATCAATATCTTTTATATGTTGCATAAAAGCAATTATTCCATCAACTGGTATTGCTAAAATAATTACATCACACTTTTTAAGTTCTTCAAGTGTACATATTTTATCAACCAAACCTAATTCTAAGGCTTGAGATTGATGCACTTTATTATGATCATATCCATATACATTTATTGCAAGATTATATTTCTTTAATGCTTTACCAAAAGAGCCACCCATTAGACCCAATCCAACAATTCCAAAAGTCATTTATACTTCCTCTTTAGGTAAATTAAATTTTTTTGTATCTAATTCGCCTTCGTTATTAAAAGATAAATAATATAATTTATCTGCCTGTACTGATAAATTAGCTAAATATCTTAATGCAAGGTTTGCTTGCAATGAAGCTATATGTATCACTATTGGTGCTGTAATACCAGCAGGTTTATGATCACTAATTGTAAAAACACTACTAAAACTAGAATCTTTAAAGAAACAAACTTGACCATGAAACTGCTCAACACTTCCATAGATCCAAGGAATACTATTTTCTTTACAATACTCATTAATTAAAGCTCTTACAGGTAAATTATCTGTAGCATCTAAGATTAAATCATATTTAGTATTATTATCTTTAATAAAATTCTCAAAATCACTATCAAAAGAATTTACTTCTACAAAGGGACATCTGTCTTTTAGAAGAGCACCTAATACATCACATTTTTTAGAACCTTCATCACCTACTTTGAATCCAATTTGTCTATGTATATTATGTACACCAACCTCATCAAAGTCAACTAAATCAATATGCCCTATTCCACTAGCTCCGAGAGATATAGCAATACTACATCCTAAACCACCACAGCCTATAATAGCTATTTTTTTACTTTGTAAAGACCTTTGTGTATCTTCTCCCCAAAGTTGTATTTGTCTATTAAAGTAACTATTAAAATCTATCATAATTATTTTACATACTCTTCATATTTAAACTTAGCATCATCAAGTAACTTTTGAGCCTCTTCTAACTCTTTCATTCCATCTTTATATATATTTACACTTTTTTGCAATGTAATTTCTGGATCAATCAACTTATCTAATATATTTTTAGCTGATTTAATTTTATTCTCAAAATTAATATCTTTTTCTTCATTCATTAATTATCCTCTATAAGATTTTTTATATAATCCCCAAATTTATCAACTTCTACTAAAAAAGCATCATGCCCATAATCACTATCTATCATTTTATATGTTACTAAATCTTCTTTACCAATATTGATCATTGTATTATATATTTCTTCCATTTCTTCTGGCTTAAATAATAAATCACCAGAAAATGAAAGTAAATGTAATTTAGATGTAATTGTAGATAAACTTTGCTCTAATGTATCACTACCTCTTGAAGCATTAAATATATTCATTGTTTTCATAATATAAAGATAACTTAATGGATCAAAATTATGTGGAAAATTATATCCATTATATTCAAGGTATCGTTCTACTTCAAACCTACCAAATAATTCATATAAACCATCTTGGTTTACATATTTTCTTCCAAATTTATCATTCATACTGCTAGGGCTTAAATATGAAATATGTCCAGCCATTCTTCCAATAGCTAAGCCATTTAATCCATTTTCTTTTATATCTTCTGTATTGTAATATCCATCTTTAAAATCAGGATCTTTTCGTATTGCTTCTGTAACCACTTTATTAAATGCAATTGCCCAAGGTCTTGTATAAGCAGTAGTTGCCAAGGCAACTATATGTTTAGCAAAATCAGGATATTCAATAGCATAACATAAAGCTTGCATTCCACCCATTGACCCACCAATAACTGCATGAACACTATGAATATCAAGTGATTTTAAAACTGAAATTTGAGCTTTTACAATATCTGTAATAGTTAATACAGGGAATCTAAATCTATATGCTTCTGATGTTGAAGGATCAATACTTTGTGGTGAAGTCGAACCAAAACATGATCCTATATTATTCATACAAATTACAAAATACTTATTTGTATCTATTGGCTTATTATCACCTATAAAATCATTCCACCAGCCTGGCTTTCTATCACCTTCATAATATCCTGCTGCATGATGCGAACCACTTAAAGCATGAGTAATTATTATTACATTTGACTTATCACTATTTAAATGTCCATAAGTTTCATATGCAACTTCATACTCTTGTAATACTCTACCACTTTCAAGATAAAGTGGTTGATTAAAAGATGCTTTTTTTGTCTCAATTATCACTATAGAATATACCTATAATACTTTTTTTAATGCTTCTATTAAATCATCTGCATTTTCTAAACCAATTGATAATCTAATAAGTCCTGCTCCAATTCCTGATTGTTCTAATTCTTGAGCACTTAATTGCTGGTGTGTAGTAGAAGCAGGATGCGTAATAATTGATTTTGAATCACCAATATTTACAACACAAGAAAAAATTTCTATATTATCTACTATAGTTTTTGCTGTTTCTAATGAATCAACCTCAAAACTCAACAACCCACTATTTCCACCAATTAAATATTGTTGTGCTCTAGTATAGTTTGAATCAGATTCTAAACCTGGGTAATTTACTTTTTTAACTTTCTCATTTGATTCTAAGTATTGTGCTACTTTTAATGCACTAGCACTATGTTCTTTCATTCTTAATGTTAATGTTTCAAGTCCTTGAATCATTAACCATGAATTAAATGGAGATGGTGCCGCACCCAAATCTCTTAAGACACTTAATAATATTCTCATTATAAATGGAGGAAAAGGAAGATCTGAATATACTAGTCCATGATAAGAATCATCTGGTTCATTAAAATGTGAATATCTATCGTTCCCTTTAATTTTTTCACCACTTGTAGCACTATCAACTATAATACCACCAAGAGCAAGACCTTGTCCAGTTGTATATTTACTTGTACTATGTACAACTATATCACAACCTAATTTAATAGGATTACATAAAATTGGAGTTGCTACAGTATTATCAACAACTGTAATAATATTATGTTTATTAGCAATATCAACAATAGTTTTAAAGTCTGCAACTTGTAGATTAGGATTTGATAATGATTCAAATAGAATCATCTTAGTATCTTCATCAATTAATTCTTCTAAGTTACTCGGATTAGCAACATCAAATTTTCTTGTTTCAATACCAAATCTTTTTATAGTGTGATCAGTTAATGTTGATGTACCTCCATAAACAGCATTTGCAACAAGTATATTATCTCCAACTTCACAAAGGTTTACAATAGTTGAAAATATTGCACTCATTCCACTAGCAGTTGCAATAGCAGCAACACCACCTTCAAGTTCTGCAAATCTTTTTTCAAATACTGCACTTGTAGGATTCATAAGTCTAGTATAAATATTACCTAGTTCTTTTAAAGCAAATAAATTAGCAGCATGCTCACTATCTCTAAATTCATAAGCTGTACTCATATAAATAGGAACAGCCATAGTTCCTTGAGTGTCTTTTTCATATCCTGCGTGTAAAGCTAGTGTTTGTTGATGCATTATATTATCCTTGTATTTATGCATATATTATATCAGTATTTATGTTTATAAATACTAAAAAATATTTTACTTAATAAGCTTTTTAATATTTTAAAAAATTATGATTACATATACTGCTTAATTGCTATATTATTATTGTATTATTACACTATAAATTTATTATTTAAGGAATAAAATTGAATATAGTCATAATCGGTGCTGGATATGGTGGACTACGAGCTGTAGAAAAACTTATAAAAAATAAAAATATTCATATTACATTAATAGACTCCAACCCTTACCATTACATGCAAACAGAAGCCTATGGGTATATAGCTGGAAAATATGATATTTGTGATATTACTGTTGATATTAAACAATGGTGTATTGGATTTTCAAAAGATATTAAATTTATCAATGAAGAAGCAATTAATATAGATCCATTACAATATGAAATAGAAACTACTAATCAAACTATCAAGTACGATAAATTAATTATTGCAACAGGAGCTAAGACAAATTTTCCTATATTTATTGATGGATTAGAAGAAAATACATATGGTGTTAAAGTTTTAGATAGAGCATATGAGTTAAAAACAAAGTTTGAGCATATTATCTATAAAAAGGTACGTCATAGTGGTGATAAAAAATTTAATGTAATTATTGGTGGTGCAGGCCTAAGTGGAGTAGAAATTGCTGCTGAAATGGCATATATTTCTAAAAAATTTACTAAAAGTAGTGGTATAAAATATAGTAATATATCTATTATTTTGATTGAGGCATATGATTCAATACTTAATGGAATGGATCAATATATTATTAATAATACTATGAAAAGGTTAAAGTCTCTTGGTGTAGATGTTATGACTAAATCATTTATATCAAGTGTACAAAAAGATAAAGTAATACTACAAAATAATGATGAAATAGAATACGATTTTATGATATTTACAGGTGGTATTAAAGCAGATGGTTTAAATGATACTTTTGATGTAGAAAAAAATAAATTAAATCAATTTATAGTTAATAAATATTTAAATATTAATGGATACCATGATATTTATGCTATTGGTGATTGTGCTCAAATTCAAGATAAAAATGGTAATTTTTTACCTCCTACATCTCAAATAGCTGAACAATGTGCACAAAATGTAGCTAAAAATATTATTGCTACTATAAATGGTAAAAAACTAGAGGCTTATGAAGGGCATATAGATGGTATGTTTGTAGCTCTTGGTGGGCATTATGCCGTTGGTAATATTTTAAATAAATTTAAAGTAAAAGGTTATTTAGCATATTTATTGAAAAAAGTGATTACAAAGATGTATCACTATGGATTAATACTTAGATTAAACAATGGATATAAACTAAGAAAATAAAAGAGGAAATAATCCTCTTTTATTTATTTCTATACATGATAATTTGGAGCTTCATTTGTGATTGTTACATCATGTACATGTGATTCTTTTAATCCAGCACTTGTAATTTCTACAAATTCTGCAGTTTCTTGGAATACATCTAGGTCTTTACTACCTAAATATCCCATTGATGATCTTAGTCCACCAATAAATTGATGAATAATCTCTTTCATATAACCTTTATAAGGTACCATTCCTTCAATACCTTCTGGAACTAGTTTATCTGCAGCTGTTCCCTCTTGGAAATATCTGTCTGTACTACCTTTAGTCATAGCACCAATTGATCCCATACCTCTGTATGATTTAAATTTTCTACCATGTGATAAAATAACTTCACCTGGAGATTCTTCAGTACCTGCTAACGCAGATCCCATCATAACTGTACCTGCACCTACTGCTAATGCTTTTGCAACATCACCAGAAAATTTAATACCACCATCAGCAACAATAGGAACACCATATTTTGCACCCATTGCAGCACATTCATCAATAGCAGAAATTTGAGGAACACCAACACCTGCAACAATTCTAGTAGTACAAATAGAACCAGGTCCAATTCCAACTTTAACTGCATCAGCACCACATTTAATTAAATCTTCTGTTGCTTCTTCAGTTGCAACATTTCCTGCAATAACTTGAATATCTAATTCTTTTTTAATAGCAACAACAGTATCTAGAATACCTTTTGAATGACCATGAGCAGAATCTAAAACTAATACATCACAACCAGCAGCAACTAATGCTTTTGCTCTATCAATTTGTCCAACACCAATAGCAGCACCAACTAATAATCTTCCATGTTCATCTTTGGCTGCATTTGGATATTCCACTTTCTTTTTAATATCTTTAATTGTAATAAGACCTTTTAATTTTCCATCATTGTCAACAATTGGTAATTTTTCAATTTTATTTTTATGCATCTCTTGAGAAGCTTCTTCAAGGGTAGTACCTTCAACACCAGTTACTAAAGGCATTTTAGTCATAACATCACCAGCTAATTGTGAAAAGTCAGTAACAAATCTCATATCTCTATTTGTTAATATACCTAAAAGTTTATTATCTGCATCAACTACAGGAACTCCAGAAATTTTATATTCATTCATTAAATCTTCAGCATCTTGTAAAGTTTGAGTTGGATTTACAGAAATAGGATCTGTAATCATTCCACTTGTACTTTTTTTAACTTTAGCTACTTGAACTGCTTGAGTTTGTTCATCCATATTTTTATGAATAATTCCAATTCCACCAAGTCTAGCCATTGCAATTGCAGCTCTGTATTCTGTAACTGTATCCATTGCAGCAGATACAAAAGGAATATTTAAAGTAATTTTTTTAGTAAGTTTTGTTTTTAAACTTACCTCTTTTGGTAAAACTTCTGACTTTGCAGGTACTAATAACACATCTTCAAATGTTAAAGCTCTTTTTCTAATTCTCATATAATATCCTTTTTTAATTTTTTTTATAATTTATAGCTGATTCAAGGCTCATTGCCCCATCAAATAATGTTTGCTCATCAAATGCACGACCAATTAACTGTAATCCAATTGGCATTCCTTCATCATCATTTGCAACAGGTAGTGAAATAGCAGGTAAACCAGCAAGGTTTACAGAAATTGTATATATATCACTTAAATACATTTCAAGAGATGTTTTAAAGCTATCAAATTTTGGCGCAGTTGTAGGTGCAACTGGTGATAAAATCAAATCGGCATCCTTAAAAATAGATTCAAAATCATCTTTAATTAAATGACGAACTTTTTGTGCTTTTATATAGTATGCATCATAATAACCTGAACTAAGAACAAAAGAACCTAACATAATTCTTTTTTTAACTTCTTCTCCAAATCCTTGTGTTTTTGTTTTTAAATAAGTATCTTTTAAATTTTTTGCATCTACTCTGTTACCATATCTAATTCCATCATATCTGCTAAGATTAGCACTAGCTTCTGCTGTTGCTACAATATAGTAAGAAGAAACATGTTTCTTAGTATCCATCATATTTTTATGTATAATTGTATGTCCGGCATCTTTTAATGCTTGTACAGCTAAGTCAAAACCTTTTTTAACTTCTTGGCTTGCATCTTCAATAAAGTTATCTATTACAGCAATTGTAAGTTTTTTAGTAGTATTCAAATTAGGTGCTACAGGAGTATAGTCTATATTTGCACTTGTTGAATCTTTAGGATCATGTCCAGAAATAATATCATAAAGAATCGCGGCATCTTCAACATTTTGAGTAATTGGTCCACATTGATCAAGAGATGATGAATAAGCAGCAATACCATATCTTGATACTCTACCATACGTAGGTTTCATACCAACACAACCACAGTAAGCTGCTGGTTGTCTAATTGATCCACCAGTATCAGTTCCTAATGCAGCAATAGCTAATCCAGCAGCTACAGCTGCAGCTGAACCACCAGAACTTCCACCTGGAGTCTTTGTTGAGTCATGTGGATTTAATGTTTTACCATAGCAACTAGAAGCAGTACTACTTCCCATTGCGAACTCATCCATATTTGTTCTACCAAAAGCAGATAAACCAGCTTTTTCTAAATTATTAATAACTGTTGCATTGTATGGAGAAATATACCCTTTAAGAATATTACTACTACATGTAATTTCCCAATCCTTAACATTTATATTATCTTTTATAGCGATTGGAATTGCAGTACCAGATGAACTAACAGGTGAATTTGTTAATTGCTCAACATACGCACCAATCTTTTGATTTGAATTGATATTAGATTCTATATCATATCTAAGTGATGATATTTCATTTTCACTTAAATTAAGGGCATCTTTTAACGTAATCAATTATGTCTCCTAATGAGGGTAAACCCTATATGTAAATTATGGAGATTATATCTAAAATTATATTAAATTTATTACAGATTTTATATCAGTACTTTCTAGCTTATGGTATGGCTTAAAAACATATTTTAGGTATTTAATTTCTGAAAAAGTAAATCCTTTAGCGTCTTTATTTGCAATAGAAACCTTATTACCAATAATTTCAATTCTTTTTAGTTTTCCATTTTTTATTTTAGTAAAGTAAACAATTATAAATTGTCCTCTATGTGTCTTCTCTATTGCTATGTAATACTTATCATCTTGAATTTTTGCATTAATAATTTCTTTTAAACTATTATCTTTGGTATTAGAATGTAATTTTTTAAATTCATCTGTTGTTGTAAATCCAACAAATATTTTCGTATAGATATCAAAATATCTTTCAAGATCAATTGATTTAAGAAAATCAATATCTAACACAGAATTATCATTTGATTTTAATTTTCTTAATATCCAGTTAATTGTAGCAAAATACTTAAAATTAGAAACTTCTAAATTATAAACTTCCGTCATTTTGTTATGCTTTATATTTACAAATTCTTGACATTTACTTCTATCTAAACTTTTTAATCTTTCTAATATTGAAGTAACATCCAATATATCTGTAATCCATAAAGTACAATATTTTGGAAATACGTTTAATCCAGTTGCTTCTTTACTTAATATTACTAATGCTTTAACTTTTAATTTTGGAAATAATATTTCTAAAAGAGATTTTTTCTTTTTAAGTCTTTTTCGTAAACTCATTGTATCTTTAACAATTGTACTTTCAACAAAATACACACTATCTTTAGTAAAGAATAAGCCATCAAACTCACTAATGTCTTTATATCCTGATTTATATACAATCTGTGATTTTCTATCTATTAAAAATCCATTTTTTATATTTTGATGATTATCCTGATGAGGACCTTTTACTATAAACTTAGTGATATAATCATTTTTAGCCGCATATCTTATTAATAATTCATAGATGACGTTTTCATAGACTTCACCAATAAAGCTACTGAATGTACCTATATATTCTGGTGATTCTACATCCATATTACTTTTCTGAATTTTTAAAAGATGTCTAATATTGTAATCATAGTGAAAAATATTATCGTCTAATATATTTACATTAAGAGATTTAATATCTTCACTAATTGGTAAGTTATTATCTTGTTGTTTCATTCCAAACTTTCTAGGTTAGAAAAATCAAAATTTAGTAAGTTCTAAAATTTAACTTTTATTCCCATTCTATTGTTGCTGGTGGTTTAGAAGAGATATCGTATACAACTCTATTAATTCCATCAACTTCATTAATTATTCTTCTAGACATATTTTCTAATACATCATGTGGAATATGTGCAAATGTTGCCGTCATTCCATCAATAGCATTTACAATTCTAATACAAGCAGTATTATCATAAGTTCTATTATCACCCATAACACCTACTGATTTTACATTTAGTAGTACTGTAAATGCTTGCCATGTTTTATTATACCAACCTGTTGCTCTTAACACATCAAGCATAATCATATCAGCTTTTCTTAAAATTTCTAAATCAGGAGAATTAACATCACCCATAATTCTAATAGCTAATCCTGGTCCAGGGAAAGGATGACGACCAATCATAACAGAAGGAAGTCCTAATTCAAGTCCTAATTCTCTTACTTCATCTTTAAAAATTTCTCTTAAAGGTTCAATAAGTTCAAAAGTCATCCAATCTGGTAATCCACCAACATTATGATGTGATTTAATTGTCTTAGAAGGACCTTTTACAGATACAGATTCTATAACATCAGTATATAATGTACCTTGAGCTAAAAATTCAATACCATCATGCTTTTTAGCTTCTTGGTCAAATACTTCAATAAATGTTTCACCAATTATTTTTCTTTTTGTTTCAGGGTCAGTAACACCAGCTAATTTTGATAAAAACTGTTCACTTGCATCAATAGTAATTAGTCCAATTCCTCTATTAGCAAACATATTCTGAACGTCTTCAACTTCGTTTCCTCTTAGTAATCCATTATCAACAAATACCGGTACTAGCTGATCTCCTATAGCTTCAGATAAAAGAGTAGCAACAACAGAGCTATCTACCCCACCACTTACACCACATAAAACTTTTTTGTTACCAACTTGTTCTTTGATTTTTGCAATTTGTTCTTTTGCAAAATTACCCATATTCCAATTTTTTTCACACTCACAAATATCTTTTGCAAAATTAACAAGCATTGTTCCACCCTCAACACTATGAGTTACTTCTGGGTGATATTGAAATGCATATATTTTTTTATCTTCATTTGCAATTGCAGCATATGGTGAATTGTCACTAGTAGCAATAGTTTTAAAACCTTCTGGAATAGATTCAACTCTATCTCCATGAGACATCCAAACAATTTCATTATCTGTAATATTTTTAAAAATTGCAGAATCAGATTCTATTGAAAGTTTAGCTTTACCATATTCATGATGATCTGCCGGTACTACACTACCACCTAAATATTGTGCAATTGTTTGCATACCATAACAAATACCTAAAATTGGTAAACCTAAATCAAATACAGCTCTATCAACTTTATAAGCATCATCCGCGTATATTGATGCAGGTCCACCGCTTAATACAATACCTTTAGGACTTCTTGCTTTAATATCTTCTATAGGTTCATTATATGGTACAATTTCTGAATAAAATCCACTATTTCTTAATCTTTTTGAAATTAACTGTGTATATTGACTTCCGAAATCTAAAACTAAAATTGGTACATGTTTCATTTAAAATAATCCTTCTTAATTACTATGCCCATTGTATCTAAAGCAATGTATTATTTTGCTGAAAATTACTTCTTGATATTTCAATATTATTTATAAAATAATATAAGCTGTTTCTAAGTAGTTACACATTATAATTCCACTCACATTTAACCAGGGTCATTAGCTCAGCTGGTTAGAGCACTCGGCTCATAACCGAGTGGTCGAAGGTTCGAGTCCTTCATGACCCACCATGTGATTGCGGGAGTAGCTCAGTTGGCTAGAGCCTCTGCCTTCCAAGCAGATTGTCGCCGGTTCGAGTCCGGTCTCCCGCTCCACTTAAATGTACTTATGCTGTTGTAGCTCAGTTGGTAGAGCACCTCACTTGTAATGAGGCGGTCGGTGGTTCAAATCCTCTCAACAGCTCCATAAATACTTTCAACAATTTAAATCAATAAAATCATATATTTAACTATACAATTAAAGCTATTGTTATAAATAAAAAAAGGCATAACTCAATTAAGAATTATACCTTTGTAGTCTAATAAAATTTATATCTTATTTAAATCTATGAGTAATTCTACCCTTATCAAGGCTATATGGTGTAATTTCAACTGTCACTTTATCATTAAGTAAAATTTTAATATAGTGCATTCTCATTTTACCAGAGATATGACATAGTACTACAAGTCCATTTGCCAATTCTACATTAAAAGTTGCATTTGGTAATACCTCTTTTACTATTCCATCTATTACAATTACATCATCTTTTGCCATTAATTTCCTTTTAGTTAATTATTTTATTTTTGTTAATATTTCAGCTTTGCCATTTACAATAGCTACTTGGTGCTCATAATGACTAGCTCTTAAGCCATCTTCACTTCTTACACTCCAACCGTCTTTTTTATCAATTACAGGCTCTTGTCCTTTTTGACAAATCATTGGCTCAATACAAAACACCATACCATTTTTTATTTTTGGTCCTTGTTTTGGATTTTTACCTTCAAAATAGTTTGGAACTTCTGGATCACAATGAGGTTCTCTACCTATTCCATGTCCACAAAACTTTACAAGAGGTACAAATCCTCTATCTCGTATAAATGCTTCTAAATGCATTGCCAGTTCTTTAAATCTCATACCATCTTTAATGATATCAATTGCATGATATAAAGCATCTTTGCTACACGCAATTAATGCTTCATCATCTTTACTTATTGTTCCAATTGGCATAGTAATAGCAGCATCACCAAACCAACCATCTTTTTCACTTCCAATATCAATACCTAAGATATCACCATCTTTTAGTATTGTACTGTCTGGTACACCATGTATAACTACTTCATTTAATGAAGTACATATTGCATTTGGAAAACCATAAAGTCCTTTAAAAGCAGGTCTAAATCCTAAAGAGTTTAAATACTCTTCGCCCATTCGATCAACTTCTAAAAGGCTCATTCCAGCCTTAACATTTTCTTCTAAATAAGATAATGTCTTCGCAACAGCTAAACCACTGTTACGAAGCATATCAATCTCACTAGATTTTCTAAGAGGTATAGCCACTTATTATAATCCTACTGCAGATATTGTGTCATATTTATTCATATATTGTTGTGCTTCAATCTTTCTCATAGTATCAATAGCAACTTGTACTACAATTAGTACAGCTACACCACCAAAGTAGAATGGAACACCCATAGCTTGAACAACAAGCAATGGAACTGTAGAAATAAATCCTAAATATATTGAACCAAAGAATGTTAATCTACTTGCAGTTTCATTTAAAAATTCTGATGTACTTCCACCTGGTCTTACTCCAGGGATAAATCCACCTTGTCTTTTAAGATTTTCTGCAATCTCTTTTGCATTAAATGTAATTGATGCATAAAAATATGCAAAGAAAATTACAAATAAAAACATAACAACATTAAATGAAAAACTAGCTGGATTTAAAAAGTCACCAATCATAACTAAATACTCATTTTGACTACCTTGTAATATTGTCCCAGGGAACATTAATATTGCCGAAGCAAAAATTACAGGTATAACTCCACTTAGATTTACTTTGATTGGAATATAGTTCATTACTCTTTTGTTCTGATTTTGCATCATAACTTTTCTAGAATAAGAAACAGGTACTCTTCTCTCACCTAATTCAACATATATAATAAAACCAACTGTAGCTAAAATAACTGCAAGCATTGCAATTACAGTTAAAAAGCTAAGTTGTCCATTATTAACTAAATCTACTGTTCCACCTATTGCACTTGGAATAGCAGATACAATACCAGCAAAGATTATTAAACTAATACCGTTTCCGATACCTTTTTGAGTAATCTGTTCACCAATCCATACAAGCATGATAGTACCTGCAACCATAGATACAGCTGCAACTGCTATAAATGTATCCATATCAATTGTAATAGCACTTTGTCCTGATCCACCAGTAAGTGAATTCAGACCCATAGATACTCCAATTGCTTGAATAAATGTAATAACAATAGTTGCATATCTAATGATTTGCATATATTTAGTCATACCGTCTTTCTCTTTTTTCATCTTACCTAAAGAAGGGAAAGTAGCTGCTAATAACTCCATAATAATTGAAGCTGTAATATATGGCATAATACCTAAAGAGATAATACTTAGTCTTTCAACAGCATTACCACTAAACATATTCATCATACCAAGTGCATTACTTGAATTAGTATCAAAAAACTCTTTAACAACATCTATATTAACACCAGGTACTGGCACATATGCCAATACTCTGTATAGTAAAATAAAACCTAATGTAATTAAAATTTTATTTAATAGATCTTTACTCATAATTATTTACCAGTAGTTGTAATGTTTTCGTCTTTAATCTTAGATGCTAAATCTTTAGCAGTAGAACCAACTAGTTTTACTTTTGTAACAGATTTAGACAGTTTGTAAACAGATTTAATAGTTTCTAATGTAATCTCAGAAAGCTCAGCAACTTGTTTAACTTTATCAACATTAATTGAATAAGGTTTTGTAACTCTAGAAAAGAAACCAACTTTTGGAAGTCTTCTTGCAAGTGGTTGTTGACCACCCTCAAAGTTTCTTTTGATTTTATAACCAGATCTAGATTTTTGACCTTTTTGACCTCTAGTAGAAGTCTTACCCATTCCTGAACCTTGACCTCTACCAACTCTTTTAGTATTCTTACTACTACCAGCAGCTGGTTGTAAATTATCTAATGCCATAATTGCCCCCTAGCTTTTGATTCTTGATAGAGCTTGTACTGTAGCTCTTACAAGGTTATTTGGATTATTAGATCCTAAAGATTTTGCAATAATATCAGTAACACCTGCAAGCTCAAGAACTGGTCTTGCTGCACCACCGGCAATAAGTCCTGTACCTTCGCTAGCTGGCTTTAATAAGATTCTACTTGCACTACATTTATGTTCAATATCATGAGCAATTGTAGTACCTTTAATAGATACTTTAATTAAGCTTTTAAATGCATCATCAAGTGCTTTTTTAATAGCATCAGGAACTTCTTTCGCTTTTCCTGTTCCATATCCAACTGTACCTTGTTTATCACCAACAACAACTAAAGCAGTAAATCTAAATCTTCTACCACCTTTAACAACTTTTGTAACTCTACCGATATTTACAATAGCTTCTTCGAAATCATCTCTATTGATTGCCATAATTAAACCTTTATTCCATTGTCTCTAAGTGCATCAACAAACGCTGCTACTACACCATGATATAAATAACCATTTCTATCAAATACAATTGTTTCAATATTTGCTGATTTTAAGTTATTTGCAAACTCAGCTGCAATTGCTGCTGCATTTGCTTTGTTTGAACTTAAATTCATAGTTTTACTATTAACTGACGCTAATGTAGTACCAGTAGTATCATTAATTGCCTGTGCTGTTAAGTATTTATTTGATCTAAAAACAGTAACTCTTGGCATCTCTGCAGTTCCTGCATTGATACTTCCTCTAACTCTTCTTTTTCTTTTTAATCTTAAAGAATTCTTTTTTGCTATATCTTTTGCTCTACTCATTCTTTACACCTTAACTTGCAGTTTTACCGGCTTTTCTAACGATTGTCTCGTCAGTATACTTAACACCTTTACCTTTGTACGGTTCTGGTTTTCTGTAGCCTCTAATGATTGCAGCAGTTTGTCCAACTACTTGCTTACTTGCTCCCTTAACATTGATAATATTCTTATCAACTGAGATTTCGATACCTTCTGGAATTTCAAAATTAATTGGGTGAGAGTAACCTAATTGTAACTCAAGAACTTTACCTTTTACAGCAGCTCTATAACCAACACCATTAATTTCTAAAGATTTTGAAAAACCTTTATCTAAACCTTCAACTGCATTTGCAGTTAAAGCTCTATATGTTCCCCAGAAAGCAGAATCTTCAGAAGAATCTCCAACTCTTGTAAAACAAACTTTACCTTCAGCAATTTCTATACCAACTCTATTATGAGTATCTACATCAATAGTTTTGTTACCTTTTTTAACAGATACAATACCATTTGCTTCAGTTATTTCTATACCAGCTGGTATAGTTATTTCTTTTTTACCAATTCTTGACATAAAATACTCCTACTACCAAACTGTACAAAGAACTTCGCCACCAACTTTAGCTGCAAATGCAGTATCGTTAGCAATGATTCCTTTGTTAGTACTAATAATAATAGTACCATAACCGTTTTTAAAATTTTTGATATCAGCAGAAGATTTATAAACTCTTCTTCCTGGCTTAGAAACTCTAACAAGTTCGTTAATTACTGAGTTTTCATTATCATCATATTTTAATACAACATTAATAGTCTTTTTGTTGTTATCACCTTCAACAACATTAAAACTTTCTAGGTATTCTTTTTCAAGTAATACTCCAACTACACCTTCAACTGCGTTTGAATGAAGTAAAGTTGTAACATCTAGTTTTCTTGATGCTGCATTTCTAATTCTAGTCAAAGCGTCTGCGATTAAATCATTCATCATGGGCTTTTTCTCCTATATTATAAGCTGGGGTTACCAGCTAGATTTTCTAACACCAGGTAATAAACCTTCGTTAGCCATTTTTCTAAAACAAATTCTACAAATTCCAAAGTCTCTTAAAACTGAGTGTGGTCTACCACAAATAGAACATCTTGTATATCCTCTAGCAGAAAACTTAGGTTTTCTGTTAGCTTTTTCAATCATTGATTTTTTTGCCATTAGTTATTTCCTTTAGTAAATGGTACACCAAATAATTCTAATAATCTGAATGATTCAGTATCACTATCAGTACTTGTAGCAATAGAAATATTCATACCATGAGTTTGAATAACATCATCAAAGTTAACTTCTGGGAACATTAATTGTTCTTGTAATCCAAAGTTAAAGTTTCCTCTACCATCAAAACCATTCTTATTTAATCCAGAGAAATCTTTTACTCTTGGAAGTGCAATAGTTACTAATTTGTCTAAAAATTCATACATTCTTTCAGCTCTTAAAGTAACTTTAATACCTACTGGCATATCTTCTCTTACTTTAAATCCTGCAACAGATTTTTTAGATTTAATTACTACAGCTTTTTGACCAGCTAATAAAGAAATTGTATCTTGAATGTTTTGTATTAACTTACTATCAGTCATAGCAAATCCAGTACCAACAGAAATTACAATTTTTTCAATTTTAGCAGTTTTCATTTTGTTTTGAACAAACTCAGTTTCTAAAACTGGTACAATCTCACTTTTATATTTATCAAAGAATCTTGCAGCCATCTTATTCACCTTCTACTTTAGTAACGTTAGAGATATCAATTGGCATCTCTTTATTTACAAATCCACCCTCTGGGTTAGATTCTTGATCTGGCTTAACAGTCTTTTTAGCAACTTTACAATCTTTAACGATTACTTGTCTAGTTGCAGTTAATACTCTTAATACTTCACCAGTCTTACCTTTATCATCTCCAGCGATAATTTTTACATTATCACCTTTTTTAATTTTTAATTTATTTGCCATTATAATACCTCCGGTGCAAGTGAAACAATCTTCATGAATCCTGAGTATCTAACTTCTCTAGCAACTGGTCCAAAAATTCTTGTTCCAATTGGTTCTTTTTTAGCATCAAGAATTACTGCTGCATTATCATCAAATCTAATTAAAGATCCATTTTCTCTTTGAACTTCTTTATGAGTTCTAACGATAACAGCTTTAACTACTTGACCTTTTTTAACTTTACCAACTGGTAAAGCTTTTTTAACAGAAGCAACGATTACATCACCAACTGTTGCGTATCTTCTCTTAGATCCACCAAGAACTTTAATACACATGATCTCTTTAGCACCTGTATTATCAGCTACATTTAATCTAGTAAAACCTTGAATCATTATTTAACTCCTGTAGTGATAATTGAGTTTAATCTAAACGACTTTCTTTTAGAAAGTGGTCTACACTCAATTGCAGTTACAACATCATTAACATTTAATTCAGACTTTTCATCATGAATTAAATATTTCTTAAATCTTTTTACAGTTTTGTGGTATCTTGGGTGCATAACTTTTCTCTCAACAACAATTGTTGCTGTTTTAGAACCAGCTACTGCTACTACTTTACCTTGGATAACTCTACCTTGTGACATATACTACCCCTTAACTTGCAGCAGTGATAGCAGTTTTGATTTTTGCAATATCTTTTTTAACTACTCTTAATTCACTTGTATTTGTTAGCTGCATAGTCTTTTGCTTAATTGTTAATTCAAATAGCAGCACCTTTTTCTCTTTTAATAAAACGTTTAACTCAGCTAAACTTTTTTCTTTAATGTTAGTATAGTTCATTTTCACCCTCAACTGTAACGATTTTAGTTTTGAATGGTAACTTATGCTTAGCTAAAGTTAATGCTTCTCTTGCTAATTCATCTTCAACACCAGCAATTTCAAAACAAATTCTACCTGGCTTAATATTCATAACCCATTTATCAACTGAACCTTTACCCTTACCCATTCTTGTTTCAAGTGGTTTAGCAGTAAGTGGTTTAGCAGGGAATACCATAATCCAAACTTTACCTTGTCTATTGATCTTTCTAGTCATAGCAATTCTAGCCGCTTCGATTTGTCTAGAATCAATTCTACCATGCTCAATAGCTTTGATACCAATGCTACCATAAGCTAAAGTATTAGCATTAAAAGACTTACCTCTATTTCGGCCTTTCATTACTTTTCTATATTTAGTTCTTTTAGGCATTAACATAATTAGTTACCTCTTCTTTTATTATTAGCTCTCTTAGGCTTATCAGAAGCAGTAGACTCAACAGGTACACCTTTATCAAGTACTTCACCTCTAAAGATCCAAACCTTAATACCGATACAACCATAAGTAGTATGACCTTCAGCAAAACCGTAATCGATTTTAGCTCTAACAGTATGTAAAGGAACTCTACCCTCTAAGTACCACTCAGTTCTAGCCATTTCAGCTCCACCAAGTCTACCAGAAACAGAAACTTTAATTCCTTTTGCACCAGCTTTAATAGCATTTTGCATAACTCTTTTCATAGCTCTTCTAAATGCAACTCTTCTTTCTAATTGTTGAGCAACATTTTCAGCAGCTAATTGACCAGAAAGGAAAGGTTTTCTTTCTTCTTTAATATTAACAGCAACTTCTCTACCAACTAACTTAGCAAGATTTGCTTTTAATTTCTCAACGTCTGCACCTTTTTTACCAATAATGATACCAGGTCTAGCAGCAACAATTGTTACTCTAACTTTTTTAGCAGTTCTTTCGATAATTGTTTGAGCAACACCAGCATAGTAAAGCTCTTTTTTAACGAATTTTCTGATTTTATCATCTTCAGCAACATTAGCAGGCATGTTTTTAAAAGAAGGGAACCATCTTGAATCCCAGTTTCTATTGATACCTAATCTAAGTCCAATTGGATTAACTTTTTGACCCATTACTTGTCTCCTTCTATTTTTGCAACTGTAACATAAACATGTGACGTTGGTTTAAGGATAGGTGTTGCACTACCTCTTGCTCTTGGAATAAATCTTTTAAGAACAGGACCTTTGTCAACTCTACAGCTAGTAACAATAGCTTCTTCTGGCTCTAAACCAGCATTTGCAACTGCAGAAGCAACTACTTTAGAAATAACTTTAGCAGCTTTGTTAGGAGTAAATTCTAAAGATGCGATTGCTAATTCAGCATTCATACCTTGAACTTCTCTAGCAATTAATCTTGCTTTGTTAGGAGATAATCTAATAAATTTTAATGTAGCTTTACTCATATTATCCTACCTTCTTCTGTACAGAACCTTTATGGCCTCTGAATGTTCTAGTTGGTGCAAATTCACCAAGCTTATAACCAACATGATTCTCAGTTACAATTACAGGTATGAAATTTCTTCCATTATGTACATTAAATGTAAGACCGATCATATCAGGTAATACCATACTTCTTCTTGACCAAGTTTTAATTGGTTTTCTTTCTCCACTTTCAATCGCTTTAGCAACTTTTTTTGCTAAGTGAGCATCAACAAATGGACCTTTTTTTATACTTCTAGCCATGTTTTACTTCTTTCTTCTTGAAATGATTAGTTTATCACTAGCTTTTTTCTTTCTAGTTTTATAACCTTTAGTTGGCATACCCCAAGGAGTAACTGGATGTCTACCTGAGTTAGTCTTACCTTCACCACCACCATGAGGGTGATCAATTGGATTCATTGCAGATCCTCTTGTTTGAGGTCTTTTACCCATATGTCTTTGTCTACCAGCTTTACCAATTACAGTATTTTTGAAATCTTCATTTCCAACAATACCAATTGTAGCGATACAAACACCAAGGATTTTTCTCATTTCACCAGATGGTAATCTTAAGATAACATACTTGTCTTCTCTACCCATAACTTGAGCATATCCACCAGCAGATCTAGCGATTTGACCACCTTTTCCAGGTTTCATTTCAATATTATGAACCATTGTACCAACTGGTACATTCATAAGTCTCATTGCATTACCAGGTAAGATATCAAGTCCAGATTCAGCAGCTTGTACAGCATCTCCAACTTTTAATCCAGTAGGTTGTAAGATATATCTCTTATCACCATCTGCATATGTAACTAAACAAATTCTACAGTTTCTGTACGGATCGTACTCAATTGTAGATACAATTCCAGGAATATCAAATTTATTTCTTTTAAAATCAATAATTCTGTATTGCTTCTTAGCACCAGCTTGTCTATGTCTAGATGTAATTCTACCATTATTATTTCTACCAGCTGTTGATGGTACTTTTACTAAAAGTGATCTAACTGTTGGTTTTGAAGTAATATCTCCAGAATCCATAACTGCCATAAATCTTCTAGCAGGTGTTATTGGTCTAAATTTTTTAATTGCCATTTTCTACCCCTTATGCCGATAGGTTCGCAAGTTCTGCGCCCTCAGGTAATGTTACATAAAACTTTTTGAAATCAGGTCTTTTACCTGGCTTACCTTTAAATTTTTTAACTTTACCATTTTGATTTAAAGAATTAACTTTTGATGGAGTTACTCCAAAGTATTCTTTAAAAACCTCTTTAAGACTATTTTTAGTCATTCTTCTACTTGTCTGAACAACAACAACCCCATTTTCTTGAAGGTCAATTGTTTTTTCAGTATATAAAATCGATTTAATATCAGTAATATCAGCCATTTTATACCTCTTTCGTTAAGTTATCAAGTATAGATTTTTCAATCAATACTGATCTATATGCTGCAACAACATAAGCATTTAATTCTTGCTTTTCGATCATATAACAGTTTTTCATATTTCTGAATGCTAAATAAGTTTTTTCATCCATTGTATCTACAACTATTAATGTATCTCTTTGCTCTAATTTAGATAATAATTCTCTAGCATCTTTTGTTTTACCAGATTCAATAACAATTGAATCAGTAACAAATAATGTATTATTTTCAGCTTGCTCATTTAAAGCATATTGAAGTGCTAATACTTTTTGCTTAGTATTTACTTTTAAATTATAGTTTCTTTTAGTTGGTCCAAATACTTGTCCACCACCTACAAATAAAGGTGATCTTTTTGAACCCCATCTAGCTCCACCAGAACCTTTTTGAGCTTTAGGTTTTTTACCACCACCACTTACTTCAGATCTGTTTTTAACTCTAGCTGTATTAGCTCTAAGTCCAGCCATGTATGACTTAACATAAAGATATAAGTTATGAGAGTTAATACCCTTGAATTTCTCAGGTAATTCGTAATTTGTTAATTCTAATTTACTCATATTAAGATACCTTTACTTTACCTAATGCACCATTTGCACCAGAAACTGAACCTTTAACAACTAAGATTCCAGTTGCTGCATCAAATGAAACTATATCATTTTTAACACTGTTCGTAACATTACCATACTGACCTGGCATTTTCTTACCTGGTTGTACTCTACCTGGCCACTCTGCATTACCAATAGAACCAGTTCTTCTACCCATTCTATGACCATGAGATGCTCTACCACCTGCAAAGTTCCATCTTTTAACAACACCAGAGAAACCTCTACCTTTAGTGTTAAAAGTTGTTTTTAAAACTACACCTTCAACTAATGCTGATGTATCAATATCTCCAGCTTCAGTGTTAGCTACATTTAAAGATGCAAATCTATTAAACTCTTTTGATAAGTTATATTTAGATTGTTTACCTTCAATAGTTTTATTATTTTTCTTACCGTCTGCATATGCAACGATTGACTTACCATCTTCTGCTATTTCACATACTTTAGTTTCTAAAACTTTAAGTAATGTTACTGGCGTACTTGGTACAGTCATTGTTCTACTCATTCCAATTTTTTCTACAATAAATTCCATGACTACCTTCCTACTCTTGACCCATTGATCTAACTTCTACATTAACTTCTGGAGCTAAGTCAAGTTTCATTAACGAATCAACTGTATCTGGAGTTGAAGAAATAATATCTACTACTCTAGAATGAATTCTAATTTCAAACTGTTCTCTACTGTCTTTATTAACGTGTGGAGATTTAAGTACTGTGTACTTTCTTCGCTTTGTTGGTAAAGGGATTGGCCCTATTAACTCAGCACCTGTTCGTTTTACAGCTTCAACAATAGAAGCAACTGAACGATCTAGAACTCTATGATCGTAAGCTTGTAATTTAAGTCTAATTTTTTCCATTTTTTTTCCTTTAAAGAACACGTTAGTTTTCTCACTAACCAATGTATGGACGCGAATTTTACCCAAATTATTCAACAATGTCAATAAGATAGGAGTTCTTTATAAAAAGTTATGTATTTTCTTTCCTTTTTAAAAGGATATGATGTAGCATATTTAATAATTTAACTTTTTATAATTTCTTTTTAGATAATATTCATATAATTACATACATTATAAAGGTAGTATATTGCAAAAACACTATTATGAACTTAGTATTAAACCAGATACGTATTATGAACTATACTTAGATTTAATTTCTGATTTAACAACTGAAGCATTAGAAGAATTAGATGGTACAATTATTTGTCGTAGCGAAGAACCTCTAGAGAATATAAAAAAAGGTATTGAATTATTTACAATTGAATTATCTTCAGCTTTTGATACACAAATTAAATGTGATTTAAATTATGAACAAAAAGAGAATGAAGATTGGATTAACAAATATAAGGATTCAATCACTCCTGTAGAAGCTGGAGAGTTTTATATACATCCTAGTTGGAATGATGATAAAGATGGTAAAATCAATATAATAATTGATCCTGCATTAGCATTTGGTAGTGGTCATCATGATACAACTAGTTCATGCTTAGATTTAATTAGTAAATATGGTTCTAATGGTCAAACATTATTAGATGTCGGTTGTGGAAGTGGTATATTAGGTATAGCAGCATCTAAATTAGGTATGTATGTAGATATATGTGATACTGATCCAATATCAATAGAAAACTCTGCTGATAATTTTAAATTAAATAATGTTGATTTAAAAAATCATTGGATTGGTTCTGCAACAAAAGCAAATAATACCTATAATATAGTAGTAGCAAATATTGTTGCAGATGTTCTTGTAATGATCTCACAAGATTTGAAAGAAACAGTAAAAGATGATGGTATTTTAATATTATCTGGAATATTAGCTAAATATGAAGAAAAAGTTTTAAAGAAATTTAAACAATATAATATAATAGAAACAATTAAAAAAGGTGATTGGGTAACAATTACATTAAAAAAGGTAAATAATTAATGAATAATAAGAAACAAGACAATAATCAAGACAATAATCAAGACAATAATAATTTTTTTAATAAAAATCCACTTATTGCATTTGCATTATTTTCATTAGTTACAATTTTTGCTTTTAAAAATATTTTTCCACAAGATGATATGAATGTTGATGGTAATGCAACAGCATACGGTAAAAGTATCCAAAAGAAAGTAGCATATTCTGATTTTAAAGATTTACTTAAAAATGGTGCTATTGGTTATGTAGGAATTGGTAATACAACAATCAAAGCAACAACAAAAGCAAAACATGGTGCAAAAACTACTTACACAACAAGAAGAGTAGTTCCAGATGAAACACTTATAGCATTATTAGAACAATATAATATAGCTTATGGTGGAATTAATGAAGAAAATTATTTAGCTGATATGTTATTTGGATGGGTCTTACCATTAATGATATTTATTGGTATTTGGATGTTTTTATCTAGAAAGATTCAAAGCTCTATGGGTGGAGGAGGCGGAGGTCTTCTTGGTATGGGTAATGCTAAAAAAATGATCAATAGTGAAAAACCAAATGTAAAATTTAAAGATATGGCTGGAAATAAAGAAGCAAAAGAAGAAGTATCTGAAATAGTGGAATTTTTAAGAAATCCAGATAGATATGTGAATCTTGGTGCACAAATACCAAAAGGTGTACTTTTAGTAGGACCTCCAGGTACAGGAAAAACACTTCTTGCAAAAGCAGTTGCTGGTGAAGCTGATGTAAACTTCCTAAGTGTAACGGGATCATCATTTATTGAAATGTTCGTAGGTGTTGGTGCTAGTAGAGTTAGAGATCTTTTTGAACAAGCACAAAAATCAGCTCCTTCAATTATATTTATTGATGAAATAGATGCTATTGGTAAAAGTAGAGCTAGTGCAGGTAATATGGGTGGTAATGATGAAAGAGAACAAACATTAAATCAATTACTTGCAGAGATGGATGGATTTTCTAGTGCAGAAGCTCCAGTAATTATACTTGCTGCTACAAATAGACCAGAAATACTTGACCCGGCATTATTAAGACCAGGAAGATTTGATAGACAAGTGCTAGTTGATAAGCCAGACTTAGAAGGTAGAATTGAAATATTAAATGTACATATTAAAGATGTAAAAATTTCTGATAATGTTGATCTTAGAGAGGTTGCAGTAATGACTGCTGGTCTTGCTGGTGCAGACTTGGCAAATATCATCAATGAAGCTGCTCTTCTTGCTGGTCGTGCTAATGACACTGAAGTTAGACCTTCTCACTTTAAAGAAGCAGTTGAAAGACAAATTGCTGGTTTAGAAAAGAAAAGTAGAAGAATATCTCCAAAAGAGAGAAGAATAGTTGCATATCATGAATCTGGTCATGCCTTAATTGCAGAAATTACAAAAGGAGCTAAGAAAGTAAATAAAGTTTCTATTGTTCCTAGAGGACTTGCAGCACTTGGTTATACTCTAAATACTCCAGAAGAAAATAAGTATCTTATGCAAAAACATGAATTAATAGCTGAAGTAGATACACTTTTAGGTGGTAGAGCAGCTGAAGAGATTTATATTGGAGAGGTAAGTACAGGTGCTGGTAATGACCTTGAAAGAGCAACAGATATAATTAAATCAATGGCTACTATTTATGGTATGAGCGATATTGATATTGCTGGTCTTATGGTTCTTCACAAACAACAAAATCAATTTTTAGGTGGCGGTCAATCATCAAAAGACTATAGTGATGAGATGGCACATAATTTAGATATGCATATTAAAAACACATTAGATCAAAGATATAAAGCTGTTCTTCAAAGCCTAAGGGATAATAATAATGCAATGGAACAAATGACTGCAGAATTACTTGAATTAGAAGTTATATCTGGAAAAAGAGTTCAAGAAATCATCATTGAGAATGGTGGTAAAATATTTGAAGGTGAAGAATTACATACTGATAAAAAGGAAGATGATGAATAATTTTATAATTTTATCTCAAGGGATAAAACCTATAGTAATAAGCTTTATCTTAGCAGTACTTACTAGTTCTTTTATTTCAGATACACTTGGAAATTTATTATTAGTTGTTACACTATTTATCATGTTTATTTTTAGAAATACAAAAAGAGAAATAAAAAGAGATGGTACTGAGATACTATCTATTATAGATGGCACAGTTGATGCAATAGATAAAAGTATAGAAACAACTAAAGTGTACATTAATGTATCTATTTTAGATTCTCATATATTAAGAGCACCAATTGATGCACAAATGATTAGTCAAAATCATATTAATGGTTTAAATTTAAATCCAAATAGTTTTAAGGCTACAAAACTTAATGAATCATTAGATTTGAATTTTGATAATATTAATGTAAATTTACTTAGTGGTATATGTAATAATAAATTAGACATACATAGTTCTAATGTAGTAAAAGGTGATGAGATAGGATTATTTTTAAATGGAGTAGTTACTCTTACATTTAAAAATAAAGATATAAAATTAAATATCAATTTAGGCGATAAAGTAAAAGCTGGCCAAACAGTGATCGCATTTAAAAATCAAGGATAATATATGAAAAATAATAATATTATAATATTTGATACAACACTAAGAGATGGTGAACAATCTCCTGGTGCTTCAATGAATACTGCAGAAAAGATACAAATTGCACAGCAACTTGAAAAACTTAATGTAGATGTAATTGAAGCTGGATTTGCAGCAGCTAGTCCTGGTGACTTTGATGCAATATCTCAAATTGCAAGTACAATTGAAAAAAGTAAAATTTGTTCTTTAGCTCGAGCAGTTGATAGAGATATTAAAGCAGCAGGTGAAGCAATTGCAAAAGCTAAGATGAATAGGATACATACATTTATTGCAACAAGTCCTATACATATGCAATATAAATTAAAAATGACTCCTGATCAAGTTATAAAAAGAGCTGTAGATGCAATAACATACGCAAAAACTTTTGTTGATGATGTTGAATTTTCACTTGAAGATGCGGGAAGAAGTGAAATTAGCTTTATGAAAGAGATAACAAGTGCAGTAATTGAAGCTGGTGCATCAACTATAAATCTACCTGATACTGTAGGATATAGATTACCTAACGAAATAGCTGATATGGTTAATCAAATGGTAAAACATGTAGATGATAAAGCTATTATATCTTTACACAATCATAATGATTTAGGATTAGCAGTAGCAAATACACTTGCTGGAATTACAGCAGGTGCAAGACAAGTAGAATGTACAATTAATGGACTAGGTGAAAGAGCAGGGAATGCTGCACTAGAAGAAATTGTAATGGCACTTAAGGTTAGACAAGATCAATTTGAAGGATATACTACAAATATTAAAACAACAGAAATTGTTAGAGCTAGTAAACTTGTAGCAAATATTACAGGAATTGAACCACAACCAAACAAGGCAATTGTAGGTAAAAATGCATTCTCTCATGAAAGTGGTATCCATCAAGATGGTGTTTTAAAACATCAAGAAACTTATGAAATAATGAAACCTAGTGATATAGGATTAGAAAAAAACAATACAATAGTTTTAGGAAAGTTATCAGGAAGTGCTGCATTTAATGATAAGGTTAAGTCATTAGGTTTTGATAATTTAAGTGATGATGAATTAAAAAAAGCATTTAATAGATTTAAACTTTTATGTGATAAAAAGAAAGACATTTTAGATGATGACATTAGAATGATTATTGCAGATGAAAAGCTTAATGATAATAAGTTGTATGAATTAATTTCACTTCAAGTATCAGATTGTTCAAATGGAGTTCCAAGTTCTGCTATTTGTATTAAGTTTGATGGTGTAGAAACAACTGATGCTGCTATTGGTGATGGTACAATGGATGCAATATTTAAAACAATTGATAGAATCACAGGATACAATGGACAACTTAATGATTATAAAGTATCAGCTGTTAGTGAAGGACAAGATGCATTAGCAAAAGTTACATGTAAAGTTACATTTAATAACGATGGACCTTCAATGATAGGACATGGATTAAATATTGATACTATTCTAGCAAGTGCTAGAGCATATATAGGTGCATTAAATAGTTATTTATCTATGCAACATACATTAGATCATAAAAAGACACTACATCAAGTGTAATAAATAGATGCAATTTAACTTTTTTATAAAGCTTTTAAAAGAATCTTTTAGAGACCTTTTACCAATTGTTATAGTAATTTTATTTTTTCAAATTGCTGTATTACAAAATATTCCAGACAATTGGATAGCTACAACAATTGGTATGATTATTGTTGGATTTGGTCTTGCAATTTTCCTACAAGGACTTGAAATTGGTATATTTCCAGTAGGGGAAAGTCTTGCTAAAGATTTTGCAAATAAAAATTCTACATTTTTAGTATTAACTTTTGGTTTTATGATAGGATTTGGTACTACAATTGCTGAACCTGCCCTATCCGTCATTGCACAAAAAGCCTCAACTATTAGTAGTGGTCGTATTGATGCTGATATTTTACGTTTTGTAGTTGCTATTTCAGTAGGTTTAGCAATACTTCTTGGTGTCTATAGGATTATTAAAGGTCACCCTATTCACTATTATATCATTGCTGGATATATAGCAGTAGTAACAGTTACATTTGCAGCTCCTGCTGAAATTATTGGACTTGCTTACGATCTTGGAGGAGTAACTACATCAACTGTTACTGTACCTCTTGTAGCTGCCCTTGGTATTGGTCTAGCATCATCTATAAAAGGGAGAAACCCTGTAATAGATGGTTTTGGTCTTATTGCTTTTGCATCACTAACACCTATGATATTTGTGCAGATATATGGTATTGCTGTATATAATTTTGTAGAAGCTAAAGAGATTACTAATATTTTAGTTGAAGCTAAGGTAAGTGAAATAACAACAATTACTGCAGAATCAATTATATATGGAATAATGAGTGTTGTAAAAGATGTATTTCCCATATTAGCAATTATATTATTTTTTCAATATGGCGTAATTAAAAAAAATATAGAAAATATAAAAATAGTATTTCTAGGGTTTATATTAGTTATTATTGGTCTTTATGCATTTATCCTTGGACTTGAACTTGGACTATTTAGTTTAGGTGAGTCTATGGCTTATCAACTTACTCAAAATGGCAATGTTTGGATCATATATAGCTTTGCCTTTACTATTGGTTTTTCTACAACAATGGCAGAACCAGCACTTATGGCAATTGCAAAAAAAGCTAAAGAGATTAGTGATGGTAAAATTAATGACTTTGTATTAAGGTTATTTGTTGCTATTGGTGTTGCTATTGGTATTGCACTTGGTGCATTTAGAATTGTAGATGGTGGACATATTCACTACTACATTATTGTTGGATATATGATTGTAATAGCATTAACGTTTATTGCTCCAAAATATATAATTCCTATAGCATATGACAGTGGTGGAGTAACAACTTCAACTGTAACTGTTCCACTTTTAGCTGCACTTGGTATTGGTCTTGCTACAAATATTGATGGAAGAAGTCCTTTAATTGATGGCTTTGGACTTATTGCTTTTGCATCATTATTCCCAATGATTACAGTAATGATTTATGGTATCATAACAGTGAAGTTCGGTATAAAAAGTGATACAAAAATTGAAAAAGAACATATACCTAAGCTTATATCTGAAATTGATGAAACATACTTAGCATCAGTAAATTTCAATGCTAACACTATTACAAGTAAATTAAAAATGAATTTTAGTGCTGTAGTTGTTATTGTCCCTCAAGATAAAAAAGAAGATGCAATACAAGCAGCTCATCAAGCTGGAGCAACAGGTGTGACACATTTTAATGCATATGGAATGGGACTTTCAGAAATGGATAATATTTATAGAATTAGCCCTGAAGCAAATGATGAAGTGTTATTATTTATACTCCCTGAATCACTAGTAAATAAAGTTTTAGAAAGTATTATCCACTCCTTACATATTACAAGTACAGGTGATGGTATCGCATTTGCTATGCCTATTTCACATATGAAAGGTATTAGTTTACGACAAGAAGTAACTTTTGAAGAAGAAATTAGTAATCTCAAGAAAAAATAATTATGGATATACTAGATAGTTTTTATGACTTAGACTTTTCTAAAATTGATTTTAAAGAAAGAAAAAAATCAATTACTAATAAAAACACTATTGTCCAAGGTCCAAGTCAAAGTGGGAAAAGTTATTTAGTTTATGATTACTTATCTCAATTTAATACTAATGACTACTTATATGTAGACTTTAATAACCTAAAAATAAATGATATTTTATTTTATCAAGATATTCAAGAATTTATAAATATAAATAACATAACTATTTTAGCATTAGATAATTTTGATTTTACATTGGGTTTACCTCAATGTAATTCAATTATCATTACAACAAATGTAAATATCAATTTAAATAATTTTACAAATCTAATATTAACTCCTGCTGACTTTGAAGAGTTTTTACTATTTGATAAACATCAAAATATCACAACATCATTTAACTATTTTCTAAAGTTTGGAAATTTTATTGAAACAATTCAAACAGATGAAAAACATAAATCAATAAATATACAAAATCACATTAAACTATTAGCAACAAATGAAACAGACCTTTTTATATTAAGATATTTAATTAAAAATAGTGGTGAAATAAAATCACAAAATCAATTATACCTAGCACTTAAAAAAGAGATTAAAATTTCAAAAGATAGATTTTATAATTATTGTAGAATTTTAGAAGAAAATCAAACTATAACATTTTTACCAAAATATAAACATTCAAAAGCAGCTAAAAAAATATATACATATAATCATGCACTAATTAGTGAAGTTAGTTTTAAAAAGAATTTTAATAATATTTTTACAAATATGGTATTTTTAGAGTTAAAAAACAAATATGATGAAATATATTATGATGATTATATTGATTTTTATATACCTACTACAAATGAAATTATATTATCAAAACCTTTTTTTATTGGATCACAAATTTCATCAAAAGTCATTGCATTTATAGAAGAATATAATATAAAAAAAATCACAATTGTAACAGTAAGTAACGACAATGACATTTATTTAGACAATATTGAATGTGAAGTAAATCCTTTTTATATATGGGCGGTAGAAGAATAATGGAACAATTAATAATGACAAATGGACTTTGTGGCATAGATGAAGCTGGTCGTGGACCATTTGCAGGACCTATGGTAGTTGCAGGGGTGAAACTACACAAACAAATAGATGAATTAAATGATTCTAAAAAATTAACTGAAAAAAAACGAGAAAAATTATTTGATATTATTATTAATAATTCAGATTATCATATTGTATTTTCTAGTGCACAAGAAATAGATGAATTTGGTATTAGTGCTTGTATAAAAAAATCTATCATAGAAATCATGTCTAATATAGATACAGACAATTATCTGATGGATGGAAATACAGTATATGGACTAGATAATATATCATGGAAAATTAAAGCTGATGCTAGTGTATCTGAAGTAGCTGCAGCATCAATACTAGCAAAAGTTAGTCGAGATAGATTTATGGTAAATATTGCGTCTAAATATCCTGAGTATCACTTTGAAAAGCATAAAGGATATGGTACAAAAGCTCATACTGAATCAATAAGAGAATATGGTTTATGTGAAATACATAGAAAAAGCTTTAGAATAAAGGCCTTAGAGCTTTAAATACAAATATTTTAAATTTAATTATTTTTGTGACGCTAGACGTGACAGAATTAAAATATAATTCCTAATGTATAGATTTATAAAAGGAATTTAAAACTTATGAAGAATATTAGCTCAAATATAACTACATCAACAAAAGATATAATAATACAGTTAGAAAATATAATATCAAGCTTAGAAGAAGAAAATATTGTATTAAAAAATAAACTTAGAAAAATAAATAAATTAACATCAAATGTTAAAATAGAAAATAGATTCAAAAAGGTTTCAGCAAAACTTGCAGATCATGGATTTAGATCAATGTGGTTAAAAGAAGACTGGCAAGGAGTAGATTTTATTGCTTCTCATATTAACGGTGAAAAAACACTAAAAATAATACTTGAAAATAATTTTTCATTGAATCAAAATTATATGAATCAAAATATTCATATCTGTTTTATTAATAATAATGATATTTATCTTTATCCACATGATCTAATTTTAGAACAACATATATCACTAAATAGTTCTCAAGACTATAAGCTATTATTAGAACCATATAAATTATAAACTTATAAATACTTTTTAGATAATATTAATAAATATTAAATAAAAGGAATTAAATTTGAAAAAACTACTACTTTTAGTAATCACTTCAATTACATTATTTGCTGCAAATCCAATAGCAGTATTAGAAACGACTCAAGGAAACATTGAAATTGAATTGAGACCTGACTTTGCTCCAAAAGCTGTTGAAAACTTTATGACACATATCAAAGATGGATATTATAATGGTATTATTTTTCATAGAATTATAAAACAATTTATGATTCAAGGTGGAGATCCTACTGGTACAGGCCGTGGTGGTCAATCAGTTTGGGGAGCTCCATTTGAAGATGAATTTAATTCACAAGCACTTTTTAATAAAAAAGGTATTTTAGCTATGGCAAATTCTGGACCAAAAACAAATGGTAGTCAATTTTTCATTACAACAGTAAAAACACCATGGTTAAATGGTAGACACACTATTTTTGGATACGTTATAAATGATACATATTCATCTGTAAATAAACTAGAAAATGTACAAACTACAGGTAGAAGAGCTGGTGATAGACCAATTGAAGATCAAAAAATTATTAAAGCATACATAAAATAACATTACGATATAATCGCGAAATATATTAAAACAAGGTAAATAAATATGTCACAACAAACTCCATTAGAAATTGCATTAGCTCATTCAATGACACACGAAGAATATGACAATACTGTTAAAATTTTAGGTAGAGAGCCTAACTATACAGAGATTGGTATTATCTCGGCTATGTGGTCTGAACATTGTTCATACAAATCATCTACAAAGTACTTAAAAGGTTTTCCAACAAAAGCTCCATGGGTAATCCAAGGACCAGGTGAAAATGCTGGAGTTATTGATATTGGTGATGGTTATGCTGCAGTATTCAAAATGGAATCACATAATCACCCTAGTTTTATAGAACCTTATCAAGGTGCTGCTACTGGTGTTGGTGGAATTATGAGAGATGTATTTACAATGGGTGCAAGACCAATTGCATCAATGAACTTAATTCAATTTGCTAATATTGATGGAGATAGCCAGACAGCTAAAAAGCATAGACATTTATTAAGAGGTGTTGTTGCTGGTATTGGTGGATATGGTAACTGTATGGGTGTTCCAACTATTGGTGGGCAAACAAATTTTGAAGAATGTTATGCTGGTAATAACCTTGTAAATGCATTTAACCTCGGACTTGCAAAATCTGATGAAATTTTCCTTGGTGTTGCTGAAGGTATTGGAAATCCAGTAATGTATGTTGGATCTAAAACAGGTCGTGATGGTCTTGGTGGTGCAGTAATGAGTTCTGCAGCATTTACTGAAGATAATGAATCAAAAAGACCAACTGTTCAAGTTGGAGATCCATTTACTGAAAAACTTTTACTTGAAGCTTGTTTAGAATTATTCAAAGAAGATTTAATTATTGGTATTCAAGATATGGGTGCTGCTGGACTTACTTCATCATCATTTGAGATGGCAGGAAGATCTGGATCTGGAATGAAAATGGACTTAGATAAAGTTCCAGCAAGAGAAGAAGGAATGACTCCTTATGACTTTATGCTTTCAGAATCTCAAGAAAGAATGCTTATTTGTGCTAAAAAAGGTTGTGAACAAGCTGTAATTGATATCTTTGAAAAATGGGAACTTAGTGTTGCTGTAATTGGAGAAGTTACAGATACAGGAAATATGGAATTATTCTGGCATGGTGAAAAATGTGCCGATATTCCAATTCAACCACTTTCAGAAGAAGCACCAGTATTAGATAGACCTGTAGCAAAACCTGCATATCTAGAAACTATTGAAGATATTACATTGGATAAACAATTTGCAGATCAAACTATATTTGATAAAATGTGGAGTTCTATTGAAATTGTAGATAAATCATGGATTTACGATCAATATGATTCAATGGTACAAACAAATACTATTAAAGGACCAGGTAAACTTGATGGTTCTGTAATTAGAATTAAAGAAAATGGTAAAGCATTAGCTATGTCTGCTGATTGTAATACTAGACTTTGTTACATCAATCCAGAGCTTGGAGCAGCAGCAGCTGTAATGGAAGCAGGAAGAAATGTAGCAATGACAGGAGCTCGTCCTTTAGCTGCTACAGATTGTCTTAACTTTGGTAACCCAGAAGATCCAGAAGTAATGTGGCAATTTATGAAAGCTTGTGACGGTATCAAAGCTGCTTGTAAAGAATTAAATACACCAATTATCGGTGGTAATGTATCTTTATACAATGAAACAAATGGTGTTGGTGTATTCCCTACTCCTGCAATGGCAACTGTTGGTGTAAATGATGATATGAATAATGTTCTACCAAGTCACTTCCAAGCAGAAGGTAACTATATTTGTATTTTAGGTGATACTTATAGTGAATTTGGTGGATCTTTATTAATGAAAGAACTTTATGGAAAAGTTGCAGGAACACACCCAGAAGTTGATTTTGACAAAGAATTAAAACTTTGGGATACTGTTATTGATGCAAATAAAGCTAACTTATTAGAATCTGCTAAGGATGTTAATGTTGGTGGTATAGCAATAGCAGCTGCAAAAATGTCAGTAATTGGAAATATTGGTTGTGATATTAGAATTGCACTTGAAGATGATCAAGATATTTTCTCTGAATCATTAAGTAGAGCAATTGTAGAGATTAAGCCAGAAAATATTGAAGCATTTGATAAGCTAGCATCATCAATGGGTATTACATATGTATCTGCTGGTAAAACTGGTGGAGATATTCTAAGTGTAAATAATTTATATAAAAAACTAAATGGAATTAGTGATATTTACTTTAATAAATTCCAAGAAGTAATTGAGCAGGATTTATAATGAGAGCATTAATAAGCGTAAGTGATAAAAGTGGTGTTGAAAATTTTGCTAAAGAATTAGTAGCATTAGGTTATGAAATCATCTCAACAGGTGGAACATACAATAAACTAAAAGATGCAGGTATTGCAGTAATTGAAGCAAATGAAGTTACTAAATTTCCAGAATGTTTTGAAGGAAGAGTTAAAACTCTAAATCCTTATATTCATGGTGGAATTTTACATAGAAGAGATAAACAATCACACCTTGATGAAGCTAAAGAGCTTGGTGTTGAAGGTATTGATTTAGTATGTGTAAACCTATATCCATTTAAAAATGCTATTGAAACTACTAATGACTATGAAGTTATTATTGAAAATATTGATATTGGTGGTCCAGCTATGGTTAGAAGTGCTGCTAAAAATCATGATTCTGTAATTATAGTAACTGATGTTGTTGATTATGATTTAGTTCTTAATAATCTTAAAAATGACACAAATACTTTTGAATTTAGAAGAGATATGATGATTAAAGCTTATGAGCATACAGCTGCATATGACTCTATGATTGCAAACTATATGAATAAAAGATTTAACAACGGTATGGGTGATAAACAATTTATAGTAGGTGAAAAAGTATTTGATACAAGATATGGAGAAAACCCTCATCAAAAAGGTGCACTATATGAATTTGACAATCATTTATCAAATAAATTCATCACATTAAAAGGTGAAGCAAGTTTCAATAATATGGGTGACATCTCTGGTGCTGCTAAAATTGCATCTGCATTTGGTGATGATAATGCAGTTTGTATTGTAAAACATGGTAATCCTTGTGGATTTGCAATAAAAGATACACTTTTAGAGTCTTACAATGAAGCATTAAGATGTGACCCAATTTCAGCATTTGGTGGAGTTGTTGCAGTTAATGGAATTATAGATTTAGACTTAGCTATTAAGATGAATGAAATTTTCTTAGAAGTTGTATTTGCTGCTGATTTTACTGCCCAAGCAGAAGAAGAATTAAATAAAAAGAAAAGAATCAAACTATTCAAGCAAGGTACTGCTAAACTTGATCTTAGCAATGATGAATTCAACTTTAAGATTGTTGATGGTGGATTTGTATACCAAGATGCTGATAAAGTTGAAGATGATGAAGTTAAAAATTCTGAATTAAAATCTACAAGAACTGCATCTGCACAAGAACAAAAAGATATGGAAATAGCTTATAAAGTTGCATCTTTAACTAAATCAAACTGTGTAGTATATGTAAAAGATTCTGCAATGGTTGCTGTTGGTATGGGTATGACTTCAAGAGTAGATGCAGCAAAAGCAGCCTTGCGAAAAGCAGAAGATTTAGGTATCGATGTATCTGGATCAGTTCTTGCTTCTGAAGCATTCTTCCCATTTAGAGATTCTATTGACGCAGCACAAGAAGCTGGTGTTAAATGTGTAATTGAACCAGGTGGATCAATTAGAGATGATGAGATTATAGAAGCTGCTAATGAATTTGGTATGGCTTTATACTTCTCAAACAAAAGACACTTCTTACATTAATCTTTCACACTAAAAAGTTAGCTATTATATAGCTGGCTTTTATGATATTATTTTCTTAAAAATCCAATGGAGATTTTATATCATCTTTATTTAATTCTTTTACCACATGAGTATAGATCATAGTAGTTTCAATAGATTTATGACCTAGTAACTCTTGAATACTTCTTATATCTGTACCATTCTGTAAAAGATGTGTGGCATAACTATGTCTAAATATATGAGCAGATACTTTTTTATATATATTTAACTTTCTTACAACATTTCTAATATTTCTTGAAAATGTTTTATCTAAAATATGATGTCGTCTTATTATTTCACTTCTTGGGTCTTTAGATACTTTTGTCATAGGAAATAAATATTGCCATTTTGTTTCAAATTTTACTTTTGGAAACTTTTTATCTAGCTGATAAGGTAATTCTACTGTACCATAACCATCTTTTAAATCTTGAATATGTATCTCCTGAACTTTTTGGATTTGTAATTGTAATTCAGTTTTAATTTTTAAAGGTAGTGGCACAGTTCTATCCTTTTGAGATTTGCTATCCCAAATATAAACTTTATCATATGAAAAATCTATATCTTTAATTCTAAGATTTAATAACTCACTCATACGAAGACCACAACCATACATAAGCTTTAACATAACTTGGTAAATACCACTCATATTTGAAATAATTAATCTAACTTCTTCAATACTAAGCACTACAGGAATATGCTTTTTCTCTTTAGCTCTTAATGCTTGGATGTTTTCATCTTTTAAACATACTCCTAAAATTTGAGTATATAAAAATAATATTGCATTAAATGCTTGATTTTGTGTGGCAGGAGCTACATTTTTTGTAACTGCAAGATATGTTAAATATTGTTCAATTTCTATTTTTCCCATATCTTTTGGATGTTTTTTATTATGATATAAAATATACTCTTTTACCCAATATAAATATGTTCGTTCTGTACTAATACTATAATGCTTTACTCTAATTTTATCTCTTAAAATTTCTAATAATTTTTTACCCATAACTACAATCCTTAAATTAAATTGAAAGGACAAAGTGTCTGCTAATGCTTAAAATAGTTTGTTAACAGGACAAAATGTCCTTTTACGATCTAAATACATACCAAAAAGGTATATAAAAATAATAACACAAAAATATAATTATGATAAAAAATATTGCGATTTGCAATATTTTTTACTATAAGTACTATATTTAAGGGTTTATTATGTTTTATTAACAGACATTTATAGTGTTCTATTATTAGATAATTTTATTCTATATGGGTTATAATATCTGTTAATAACTAGTTATCCCTGCACCTAGCGGTGCAGGGATAACTAGTTAAAATTAAAATTTAATATACATCTCTTCTATATTCTTTTTCTTGATTTATAATAATCTTTATTTAAATTAACTTAGCTATAATTTTTTACTTTTTATATATCATATATAAAATACATACTTTTATT